>Ga0209611_10010057_pt1 | contig 14047 bp, 9 predicted proteins | sample S1TSphgellanicum_3_FD_187693 | JGI IMG/M metagenome (GOLD analysis project Ga0209611, IMG submission 187693) | Host-associated microbial communities from peat moss isolated from Minnesota, USA - S1T2_Fc - Sphagnum magellanicum MG (SPAdes) (version 2) | ecosystem: Host-associated > Plants > Peat... | reverse complement strand
TTTAGCAAGTGATCTGTTTAATGTTTTGGAGTATAATTTCATGTGCTCTTGATGTACTTAAATATGTGCCTTACTGCCTCCATGTGCACCCTATGAGGTGCATTCAAGTAGTGACTAGTAACACCAAATGTGTAGTTTTGTTTGGCCGAGTATGGGTTTGATAGATCATTTTTTAACAATATGTTGAAAAATAGTCAAGGTTTGATTGGTCATATTGTTTTTCATTACCTAAGTTGAAGCGATAAGGGAGAGCAATCATAGCTAGGTAACATTCATTCATCTAGAATTGTTCTAAAACATTGATGTATTATTGTTCATATGACATAAATATGTTTTGGTCAAATATAAGAAACTTTATGTTTAGCTTGATGTAACCCGTAGAAGGCATATGATAATTGCCTTACCTGATTTTATGGCATTTGCACCCTTAATTACAAAACTTTAGAGTTGAGTCATGAACATTTCTTCTTTCCCATCAACCTTAAGAAAGGTTGTCTTTACATCAAGGTGAAAAATGTTCCACTTATTGTGTGTTATTAGTGCAATTACTAAGTGAATGGTATTCCATTTGCATTAAAAATTGGTTTAAATCCTTAGCAACTAATCTCACCTTAAATTTGTTTAGCTTTCTGTCAAAATTTGGCTTAATTCTTTGTATACGAATCAAGTAACAATTGGTTTTTTACGTTGTGATAAAATTTCTATGTACAAATCTAATTTTTCTTGGTGGAATCCTTTTATTGTTGGATGGCAAGGTTCCACTCATCATGGGAGATGACTTTTTTTGTATTTTGAAAATACTTAATATATGGATGGTTAATAGAACATAATGTTGAGTCATTGTGGTAAAATCATCTTTGTGGTTGTAGGTGACAAGTATTCTAATGAAGTTATTCATCCATATAGGCCAAAAATCACATCCTAACCATGCTTCAATCTTGTAGCTTGTACACTTTCTCATTCGATTGCCCTTGGGTCCAAACATGTTCACTATGTTGACTTTCAAAAGTCTTACACCCCCATGACTTTGAAGATGAACTACATAAGCTTTAAAATTTGAAATTGATTTAGTTAGGTGGACAACATTATTTTTACATTAATGTGTTTGCATTCCAATTATTTTGTGGAATTCCCAACTATTTCAATTATTATTCATTTATTGATATAAAGACTTGAATAAACAATTGTTAACTAGGTACTTTTACTTAAAATATCGTCTTTTATTATATGTGAAACTAAACCATTCATGCTCAAAATGTATGGAGGCCCATACATTATTGATAATTATGAAGCCCTTGAAAAAAACTTGAAACCATGTTTTAATGTGGCAATACATGTTGATGTATTTTGAAGGTGTTTTTGACCCCATAATTTGAAGAATTTCCTTGAAAAAGAGATGTTCTTTAATGTGTAAGAAAGTGCAAGGTTGCATTTTCATGAAAATTGGATGTGTTATTATGTTTTCTTATATGGTTTATTAATATCTTCTTTTGAAAATTGCATGGATAATTATTAGATTGTGATATTAAATGCAAAATTTTGGTACTATAAAAAAATAATCAATTAGTAAATACATTTGATTTGTTGTTTTAACATCAATTTCCTTAAGTTTGAAACACATTTTGCATTTAGGTAAGGGTCCAAATTCTTTAAGGTGTACCACCTAGGATGAAGTAGAGGTAATTTTGGATGTAGTCCTTAATTTTACCCTAGATTTTGATTCATGTACAAATTAACGAATGAAAAATTGTCATATTTTGAAGTATGATAACTTAAACCACCCTATATCTATTAACATCAATATTATTCGCTTTATTTCTATGTTAATGGTGAGAAAAGACTAATAAATAATAAAATAATAAAATAAAAAGGTGACTACGTGGCAAGATTTTTGGTAGAGCTTAAAGAATTTTGATTTGTAAGTGGTTGTTCATTTCACTAATAGAAATCTTGTATTTTGCAACCATCAATTTTGCAATTGCATGTGACTACATGTCATTTGTGACTATCCTTACAACTACTAACTATTTTTAAAACATTTATAATTATCTTGCAAATACATTGCAAATATTACAAGCTTCATCTTTCCATGTGGAAGAATTTAATATTTATTTTCATCTAAGAACATGGTAGTAAATCTCATTAGTTGCATTACAAATTAAAAATTAATTGCAAGTAATTTGACATTGTTGTGTTAGGAATATATTAAGAATATAATAGGGGTGCATCTTTAAAGGTGTATTGAAACTATATTTTAAATATAATAATGGTATATTTATGAATATAGTTTGAAATATTTCTAAAGCTTAATATTAAAGTTCTATTTAGTATATATAAAGTATATTAAAGTTTTGTAAATGTACTAAAGGTATATTAATTTTATTATTATTGTATTAAAAAATCATGGTTAAACTAAATGTGTCAAATATTAACCAAGATTTAACCAAGCTTTAACAAAATTTTAGTTTAAATTAATCCAAATTTGAATTTCATCAAAATTTAACCAAGATTAATCCAAAGTTTAGTTAAATTATAGTTTAGCCAATGTTTAGACAAATTGTAATTTAATCAACTTTTTGCCAATGTTTAACCAAATTTTAATTTAACCAATGTTTTGCCAAGGTTTGACCAAATTTTAATTTAACCAATGTTTTGCCAAAGTTTGACCAAATTTTAATTCAACCAAAGTTTAACTTAAGTTTCACCAAGTTTTAGTTTTGCCAAACCATGGTTATCCAAGGTTTAACCTATTTTTTATTTAACCAATATTTTTGCCAAGATTTAACCACATTTTTTTTAGCCAATTTTTTGCCAAGTTTTAACTAATGTTTAGTTTAACCAATGTTTGATCAAATTTTTGTTAGCCAAATTTTTGTCAAATTTTAACCAAATTTTAATTTTGTCAAAGTTTAGCCAAGGTATATCCAAGATTTAGCTAAAATTTAATTTAGCCAATATTTTTGCCAAGGTTTAGAATTTTTTTTTGTTTTGCAAGTGTTTAACCAATGTTTACTCAAATTTTATTTTACCCAATGTTTTGGCAAAGGTTTAATCAAGTTTTAGTTTTGCCAATGTTTATCAAAGGTTTAGTCAAATTTTATTTTAGCCATGGTTTATTTTAGGTCCCATGTGGCATATTTGGTTTAGGCATAAATGTCATGTGTGTTTAACCTAGGTGTGATATGAATTACTTTAGTTAATAAGCTAGGTTAGTTAATAGGTAATAGGTTAAACTAGGTAGTCATCGGTAGGTAATACCTAGGTTAATGACTAATAGGTTCAGCTAGAAGTATTAGTTGGTAGGTCAATAGGTTAGGTAGGTAGTTTGACTAGGTCAATAGGTTAGATTAGATGGGGAAGTTAACTAAATAAATAGGTAGGTATCTAGGTAGATAAATAAGTATGTATATACATAAGTTAATTAGGTGAAAAATAATTATTAAAATAGGCTTAGAGTAAGTAGGTAGGTAAGTAAACAAAGCCTAGGTAGGTAGGTAGGTAGTCTTTTTATGAGGATCTTATTTTAATTTGGGATTAAAAATTTTATTATGCACATTTCATTATATAGTTTATAACATTGAAAAAAAGACAAAAGATATGAGATAAATTTTATAGTTGTAACTATAAAGTTTATCCCACATTTTTGTGTTACATTATAACCTTGTAAATTATATAAAGAAATGCACTTGAAACATTAACACAAAAAAAAAAAAATTTTAAATTTATTTGCAATGAACCAATAAAAAAACTTGACCGAAAATGCTAAATTTAGAATTTAAAAAAATTACTTACCTACTTACTCCCTACCTAACTAACCATTTACCTACCTACTCACCTACTCACTTACTTAATTATTTATTCACATAGCTATCTATCTACCTATTTACTTAAATTATTTACCTATTTAAAGTAAAATTCTAATTTATTTCTTTTGAAATCCTCATATTAAGCCACATGGAAAAATGCAATTAACGCATGTGGAACAATTCTAAACCATCAAAATTGGACAAATGAAATAAAAAGGGTTATTTAATTTTCATAATTTAAATTTACATATGTCATTCATGTGACAATGTGTAATTGGTGTTATGTCTAGTTGCAAATAGTAGTAAATAATTACAAATAATTATATGGTCGAAGGATCTAGAATATACATTTGAATGTATATTTCATCCATGGAACATTTGCCAATGTCATGCTTAGATCATATTTGGGACTACATGTTGGGTGCGACTACATTTATGCAACTAATAAATTTTAAGTTATGATAATCGTTTAGTTGAAAATTCAAGTTGCAAAATGAGGTTTTTCTAATAGTATTTTGTGGTCTTTCCTTTGAACCAATTTGGGTAACCCAATTAACATCATGCAAACACCAATGCTACCCATGGTGTGTAATAGTCCATTTTAGCACATCCACAAATGTGTATATATCCATTATGTGCTAAGGAGATCCATGACAATTGGTAGCTTTGTAATGGGATTAAAAAACTAATGCTTAAGACAAAGTTTTGAGGTTAGAAGTGCCTTCACATTTGTGGAGTAACTAAACAACCTAGGTACATAATCCATACTAGCTTGTAATTATAGTAGAAAGGAGCCTAATGTTAGATGGTAACAATATCCCAAGTCCAAGTCCAATTGCAATTAGCCCTACTAACATTTTGGATGTTAATCCTTGAGTGTGGGTAGTATTCATGTGAAAGCTTTGCCCAACAATAATTTTGAGGTCACAAGTTCAGGTAAATGCAAAGTTGATGCACAAGATAAAACAAATTCTATTCAAATTAAGGTTCAACAATGTGCAAAAGTTCCAAATGCAAAGAAGGCATTGGTCAACATGAACGATCAAAACCAAAGGAGAATGTGGAGGAGGCCAAAAAAGTGGGTGAGGAGGTAAATGAAGAATGTTGATGAACCACCTTCCAAAAAAATAATGTTCTAAGAAGCAAACAACTTTTTCAAGAGGCAAACCTAGAACCAAAAAACTTGGATCACCATGAAAAAGGGGAGCTAACACTAAGAAACCCATTAGTTAAAAGGTTTTTAATGTGAAGACTACTTGAGTTTGCACAAGTTCACCCCCAATGCAACAAAAGATAAAAGCCAACTTCTAAATGACAACTTGTAACTTGAAGCTTATTTATTACAAATTTGAATATGCTTTTATGCATGTTAGCTACTTGGCTAGTCATTTATTGAGTTACAGGTGCATTCATAGGTTAATGAGCCATAGAAATTATAATCATTGTTTAGGTTTACTACATTAAAATTTTGTAAAAAATCCAAGTTTTATAAATGCTAATTTTTTTCAATACAAGTGTTAGCAAACTCCAAAAACGTGAGTGATTTCAGTACCTTTAAAAGGGGAAAAAGGACTTTCAAGACATAACCAATCTTTTTATTACTTGATGTGTGTTTAATTAAGTAAGGGAATACAACATTACGATACAAATTTGGGTACTTTATTTTTAATACAAATGTTAGATATTTCTTATTTCAAAACCTTATAACTTGCATGACCATCTATTGAAAATACATTTTAAGGCATTTGATGAATAATACATGGAAGAAATGGATTTTTAATTATGTCAATGTTAAACATTATTATATAATATCTTTATACTTGGTTTACATGTGATATGAGAATTTGGTACTTAAAATATTTACTTTTGTAGTTGGATAGTGTAGAAAAGCTCAAAATTTCACATACTTGTTTTTGTGAATGAGAATATGATGGAAAGGTATTTGTGAACCATGAATTGATTTACCATCATCAATTAGTTCATCTACAATTACAACATGTGGATATAGATTGTTTGATATTTGAGTCATATGATTGTTTGAAATCTAAGTCGTAGGAATGAGCAAGCATACTTTGGATTTGGAATGATAAAATTAGGGCATTCACACACTTCAAGCTTAGCATCTTCTTGAACGTTTATTGGCAATAGTAATGATAGATACACATGATTATTACATAGTACTAGCAATGGTGGGCTTGTAAGATTTTCTTCTTGGTTTGTGTTAAATGGTGGTAAACATGAGCAAGCCCTTGGTTCAAAGAGAAATTGATTGTTTAAATAAATTACTAGAATTCAACATTCCTTGTTCATAAAAGTTTAAAACCAGATTCAAGACCTACACTATCACAATTGTTGGATAATGTTATGTATGTTATTATTGAAGAAAAGATAATTACATTTTATAAACAAGAAAACAAAGATATGAAGATTGAACTTATGAAATCATTGACTTGATTGAGAATTGCAAAAGTAATGGACTCAATTGTGCACTTGCATATACAATGAAATGTGAAAGGATTTAGGAACATATATTCAAAATTATTTCAGCATGTCTAAAAATAATATAAATTTTTGTTGCACATTCTACTCAACTAAGGTATTTATTTGGTCAGCGGTGATGTAATTTTGCATGACATCACATAGTCAGTGGACAACCCTGCCCAGTTTAGCCAGGCATAGGTTTTTCATATTGTTGAAGTCGAGTGTCCCTAGGATAGATTGAACCCTGATACCGTACCTTGTGTGTAGGAGAAGGGCCTATCTTGAGAACATCTGTGATTAGCTATCACTCATATGCTGAGTGATACCCCTATGAGGCTCGTAGGCTGTGTGGGAGAGGCCTTGAATTTTTGGAAGGTTGAAAAGAGGGGTCTTTGGACAACTGGAAACTTGTTGGATTCTGATGACACATTGGTTGAGGCCTTACAAAATAGGTAAAAGTAAAGCCCCTTGAGCATCTCCACCGGTGCACAGTATGTGACTCCAGAAACTAAAATTTATGGCGAAAAAGTCAAAATGTGCCGGTTTAGCTCAGGAAATTGATTTTTTTGCACCAAATTCAGGCAGCTTGCCGTGGTTGGTAAAAGGCGCAACACAGTTGTGCACCTCCAAAAAAGAGTGTAATGAATTGGACCTGACTGCGGATCAGTATTTCTGATTGGTTGATCATAATGATTGGTCCAGGTGGTTTGTTATTAGTAGTCCCTACGTAAATGCAGTTCTAGTTAGAGTTTTATTGGTGGGGTTGCCAAAAAAACACAGCTATACTTAGATATTTAATTTTATTATCCAGAGTGACATACTGAACACCGGTGGAGATGCTCGTACAGCCTAGCAAGGAACTTTATGCAATATAAATAAGTAACCCCAGTTTATAATGGGGGTATTAGCCCAGGCCAAAAATGGTGATGAACAGTTTTGGAACATAGAAATTTCATGCAGCCAATGGGAAGGCTCAGCATGCACTCAAAGTGCCTTGATTTTTTTTCTTTTAAGTTTTGGGTGTTTGGGGGTGGGGGGGCGAGGATTTTTTTCATTTTTCCTTTGTTCCCAACATGTTCCCTTCAAGTTCCTGGGTTCCCAATGTGTTCCTCAATTCCCCAAGGGTGTTCCCAATAGCACCTCACTTTAATCCCATATGTTTTGCCCAAGGTCCTCCCCTTCTCACTTATATAGCTGGGCCAAAGGGTATAGACATTCCGTCTTTCCATAGAATCTTCTATTTTGGGTAGCGTCCATAGTTTCAACTTTTTTTTGTGATGAGCCAATCAAATTGACTCATTGCCCCCAAAAAAATATAAAAAATTGGACTTGAGAGGCACCCCCAATTAATTAATATGAAACAGAATAAGTTCCCCCCAGTTTATATAATACATGTAAAAAACTTCTTAGAATTTTTGTAGTATAACTGGAGGGCAGATTATAGTTTTCTTCCACCCCATGAGTGGGTTTTCTGTTTTCAGAATGGGCTTTATGAAAAACATAAAGCCCTTGCTATCAAGGTTGCATCAATTTTTGTGCTGGTGAGAGCATTATCAAAATTGGGCTTGTGCTCAGCTCTCACCTCATGTGCCCTTATTTAGGACCTTGGGCTTTACCCTACACTAAGCAAAATCTGGAAGGTTTTAGGGTTCAAAATACCTCCAAGGTTTTTGCTGGACAAGCCATCAGCTAGGTCATTAGTCATTCTGTAATCAAGTTGAAAGCTTGGTCTCACTCATGTATCTTTCAAGCACTTCTTTACAACTGCAACGTGTATTGAAGAGCAATGGGTTTTTGGTCAAATTTGTGATGTAGCAAAGTGATGATCATCCATAAGAAGATTTAGCCAAATTTGATTACATGTTAAAGATGAAAGTAAATTTATTTAAACACCTTCTATATTTTTGGCTACCTACTTGAATCACGTATAGATATTTTTGTGATTTCTCTTAAAATCTGGTCAAATTCCAGTTTTTGAAATTTTTAAAAAAGACTTGATTTTAGTACTTTTATTTTTCAATTTCTTCTTTTTGGCTACATATAGCCATCAAAAAAGAAAAGGCTGTTGGTGTGTTGTTTATAATTCCAAAAAGCTTAAAAAATTAATCCAGAATTAACAGATTTGAGTAACTTAACCTTTTCCCCAATTCAACACTTGACCCTTTCCCAATTTGAAAATTGGAAGATTGCCAGAGAAATTTGATCCTGTCAGAAACCCTTTTGTTGGCCATGTGGCCTTGAATAATTGACGGTGCACCAGAGAGAATAGCAAGGCTGTGAAGGTGTGTCAAGCACTTTAAAAACTACATTTGTGTGTTGGGTTTGAGATGTTTTCCTTGCAACAGCTTTGAATTCATTGATTTTGTTGTTGCAAACACAACTTTTTCTTTTGGGGGGTCGGTGGGGAGGCCTCCTTGACCCTTACCCATTTGGAACATTCACCAATGCAAGAGGAATTTGATTTTGTCAGAGACTTCTTTGTTGACTACTCAAAAGAAGCATCAGATCTCACAGTTTGTTGGTTCCATTGTAAAGCAGATTACAAAAGGAAGTTTTGGGTTTTGCAGAACCTTTTTTAAACCTTTTAGAAACCTTTTAGAAACCTTGTCTATATACAGACAAAGGTTATAGTATTGTAGTCTAGAAAATATAATCTCATATATATATGTTCTTTGGAATAGGTAGGCTTGTCCAGCAATTAAATGTTGTAATAGTCTCATAGACTTGTGCCTAGGTGAAGAAAAAAAATTATGGTCGATGAGATTGCTCAAATTCTTGTCTTCAATTTCTTTTTTCAAGAGTTGCCTTAGTGAGCTAGTACTTAGATGTTGCTATATCGCCCATGCAAAAAAGGTCTGCAAATTGCAAGGTGCTTTTAACAAGAATTTTGGGCTTTCAAAACATCCTCTGATTTTAATGAAGGGTGCACAAACCTTAACATTCTTGCATAGAATTTCAACCTTGCAACCTCCTCCTAATACTAAGAGACAAGGTTCCAGCACATTTACTTGTGTGTGAGGGGAGGGGACAGGAGAGGTAAGGGTGGCGTAAGTCTTTTTTGAATGATTTAACCACAATGGTCGATTGGGAAAAAGGACACAAATCTTTTGATCCAATGGTCAGATTGAATTGAGGCATGAGGGAACAATCCAAGAGGTATCATCCTGAATGCAAATCGTGTCTTTTGATCAACTGAATGCTGTACATGCAGTCTGCATAGCATTGGGTTTATGAACAAGGCTAGCTGGTGAGAGGTGAATCTTCAAGTTTTGTTATTTTGATTTTACTGTAGATTGGTGGGTATCCAAATCATGGAGCAAGTCTGATCACTTTTGGTGCTTATAACATACCTAGTTTGAGATCTTATCAGGTCAGTTTTATGGTCTGCAGCTTTGATAGGCCAAACAAACTTCCATGCACAACTCTCAGTTTTACATATGATGTCACAGCAGCGTGTGCCACATGGTCATTTTTTTAATAATGGAAATGACAGAAAAAGGATGGAACCCATGGGCTGACATACCAAAAAAATCAGTAAATATCAAGAGATTGGGCCCAGAGTTTGATTATAATAAGCTCCCTGTCCGGATGAACATGAAAGATGCTAAGTACTCTTAACAAGCTCTTTGTGCCTTTTTTGTGATGTACATGGTTTTGTGGTTCTAGAACTCAGGCCTGGTTCTATCATGTAGAACAAAATAAATGAACACTTTTGTTTTGCATGTTCTACTATCCCACACCAATTTCGAATGTGAGATGTTAAATACCCTCGGTTGAGTTTTGTCTCACACTTTTCGTAGGTCTCATGTCCCACCATTGAAGCTTTCACATAGCTCAAGCAGGCCCCCTCCAACATCGTTAGCAAAAGAAATTTGATATGATAATTATAAAATTTTATCATGACCATTCCAATCTCAATAATTTGCAAATTGAATGCAATCTCTGGTAGGTCAATGTATAGTTCATTGCCATGCTTTTCATTTTGCAAGTATTCTTGTAAATTTTGATTAGAAAATAAAACCAACATTCTTCCTCGGGACATGCAAAATGTCTCTGGTTTACACAAAAATGGAAGCAAAACCAAATGAATAAATCAAACTAGCACGAGAAAGGAGAAAGGTCTTTGTTGGTGTTTTCAAAATCTAGCCAATAATCATAGTGGAAGATTTGAATTAGGAAAACAATGTTAGATATGTCCATAAAGTGTGGATGTCAAAGAGCTTTCGTTGCGAAACAACTATACTTGGGAGCAAAGTTTTTGTCAACTAATATAAAACATAAGAACAAACAAGGACAAATATGCCACAAGATAAATGTGCATGGATATTGCCATGCTTTGGTTTTGAACATTTAAATGGTATGAAGGCACACTTGATGGTTCTATTAATGCAAGGCCTTTGCCCTATTCAAGTATTGGCTCATCATAAGGTGTATGTTAGAGAGCATGGATTGAGAATGAGCTTGTGACCTATGACACCTTTGTGCTCCCATCCAATGTGAAGAACTAAACAAAGAAGAAAGTTGATGAGCTATGGTAGAAACACCTCAAGGACCCATCAATGTTAGAATGTGGGTTCTAAAGAACCTTGATTCAGTTTTTTATTATGTTCAAGCTATGTCCCTTTGGACCTCAATTTACCAACCTAGGATGACACATAGTCATGTTTGGAATTCAAATTCCACAACAATTTGAAATGATGGAAAGATTTGGATGTTGGAGTTCAATGTTTTTTGATTCAACATTTGACACAAATCAAAGCAAGGTACACCTTTTTCTTCTATTGTATGAAATGTTTGTTCCATGTTTTTTGTAGTAGCCTTTATACACTTTGATGGTGTACCTTGACAAATGGTAAAATGGCATACTATTTGTTTTCATTGTCATTGGAAAAGGTCAAGAGAATGACCAATTTTTCAAGCACTATCATAATGCATGCTTAGCAATTGGATGCCTAATATTATTATTATGGATAATGCAAATGTTAAATCAATGTTCTAAGGTTTGATTTTGTCACACCTACATTGCATCTACATTTGAATGTAATTCATGGTCTTTAACATTGCATATTCATTTCCTTAATTTTTTGTACAAAATAGTTTGCCCCTAAGTTCACAACATAATGTCATCTAATATTGTAGATTAGATTCATGTGTTTGCACACCAGCATTACAACAAAATGTGTACCTTATTCATTATGTAATTTCATTGGATTTTGAGTTAATTCACTAGATTCGATTAAATGGGGACAATGAATTCACTGGTACATTGAACAGGGACTAGTGAACTAGACCCACATTTTGTAGTAATGACCACAACATTTTGATGGATGAAAAATGACATCAACATGACATTATGATTATAGTCATAGGGGAGTTGCATAGTAGTTGAAAAAAAGTTGTTGCAACAAAGTTGTAATTGACTTGTAATGAGTTGCATAGTATATACGGTGAGTTGTAACTCTTGCAACTTTTGTAATTTATCCAATAACATTCACAATGTATAAATATTGTGAGTTGCAAGTGTCTAATGCAACTCAAAAATTGAATTACAAGGCTGGTTGCAAAACACCCTTTTTTCTCATAATGATAAAAAGAGATGTGAATTCTTCAACCATTTTCCATTAAAATCACATTCCAAATACGTACACCTTTCTCCATTCCCTTACAACCATTTTCCATGAGAGTCTTACATTCCCAAGTTATCCCCACTTCCTCAAGTATCGAACGAATTTCTCCATCCTCTCCCATTTCCTTTAATCCTTCTTTCCCACATATCACACACAGGGTCCACATTGACCTTTAGGGCCTTTATCCTAATCCCTTCCTAAAAATCTCTTAGATGATTGGGTGGATTATCCCCTAACCACTCATTAACCCGAGCTACCTAATCCCATTAGCTTCACTCCTTGAATAAAGGATGGTAAGTCTACCATTAGTAACTAGTAGTTACTAAGAGGCTTATGGAACTAATTAATTTACAGATTTCTACCAATTAACTGGGCTTTATATAACCAAGTAGATAAGTAACTAATTAATTACTTAATATTTAACATTTAAATAATAACTAAATAACTAATATATTAGTTATAAATTCTTAGTTAATTATCAATTAATCAATAATTAATATAACTAATTAATCATCAATTAATTAATAAGTAGGTAGATTATGTTAGGTATGTACATAACCTAAGTTAGATAGGTAGGTAAACATAAATAGATAGGTAGGTAGCTTAGGCTAGGTAGGTAGACAAACATATGTAGGTAGGTAATTAATTTGCCTAAATACAAGTTTATAAATACATTCATAGAAACACACCTTCATTATACTTGTAATAAAACTTAGCAAAAGTACACATACCTTTCAAAAATTTCCTAACACATCTATGTATACCACTAATAGTTCTATTGACTCATAGTGGTGTGATTAAGTTAATTTGGTTAGATTTGCAACTAAATTATGGGACTTTATGGGCATGATTATGGATGAAAACAATCCTAAAATGAAGGATGAAAAAGTTATTAGTTGTAAATGTAGTTGTAATATAATTGCAAGAATGGTCAAAGGTGCAAAAATAGTTGCAAAGATGACCAAAGTTGATTGCAAATGATATAATTAGTTGCATGTAGTTGCAAATACATTTTTAGGGATTTCTTATAGTGATCATGGTTGAATATGAACCATTCCAATTTATAACAAAATTAAACATTTTATGATGCCCCCTAAAAATGTATAACAAAAAAATTTAATCATTCTATAATTCCAAAAAAAAGATTATAAAGTCTTGTTGAACTTCTTGCCAAACCTTATAATTTCTTTCATTTCATTCTTGTTCCAGGTTGGGTATATATTTAAAAGGGCCTTACCCTTGTAAGTAGCACATTGGTTCATCATCCTATGATAAGATAAAATTTTCTTGTCTTTCATGCATGCTTTACAAAAGTTATTATAAAAGGAAGGCCAATTGCTTATAAGGTTATTAAGTCATTTATAGTAAAAGTGTGTTTCCACTACAAGTTCTTCATACTCCTTTCCAAGATATAATGCCACACATGTTCAAATCCTATTTTGTTACATTTGTAAATTTTTCTTGTGGGTGAAAGCACACTATTTGGCCAAAAAATATTATTACAAATATTGTTTTTTGAAATTGTGTGACTTTCAACTTCCACCAAGTCAATATTTAAAAACATTTTCACAAATCATACTCATTTAATAAGGTACAATTACCAAATAATGCAATTGTCACAAGAAACTATATTTTTTGATTGATATCAAATGATTAGAGAATATATTTGTGAAAAATTAATACATGTACCAATACATTACAAAATGAAAATATATTCTCAAAAATGATTTAACCAATTATAACACTTGATGAATTACTTAATCATGTATTGAATATGAGTTCATTGTACCATTTCAATTTCAAATAAAGAGTTCTACTCATGTGATTTCACAAAAAACATCTAGATGAGGTTTTTCATTCAAACATGCATAACTATGTTGAAATTTTTTTTGTTGAGAATTACTTTCATTTGAAAGATAACAAAAATTATATGTTAGAGGCCTTTGTATCAAAATCCATTTTACATGTTTATCAAAATGCTAGATGAAATTTTTAAAAAACTACTTTCATAATAATACAAAATGTACTAAAAAAAAGTACATGTTTTAGCTTAAAATGGCCCCCTCGTAATATGCTTTCACCCTTATGCATAATGGATCTCCAAAAACTTAAAAATGATATTAAACCCATATT
>Ga0209611_10010055_pt1 | contig 14050 bp, 14 predicted proteins | sample S1TSphgellanicum_3_FD_187693 | JGI IMG/M metagenome (GOLD analysis project Ga0209611, IMG submission 187693) | Host-associated microbial communities from peat moss isolated from Minnesota, USA - S1T2_Fc - Sphagnum magellanicum MG (SPAdes) (version 2) | ecosystem: Host-associated > Plants > Peat... | reverse complement strand
CCCCCCCCTCCTCCCCCCTAAAAAAAGGAAATAGAAAATATTCCAAAAAACAAAAATATAGGCGGAGATAGGTACCCAAAAAGAAAACATTAAAAAAAAAACAAGCGGCTTGTTGCGAAATGGCTCTACCCTTATGACAAGTTCAAACTTCAAAGTGGCTTCAATTAACTTAAGTAGGGAGATGTTTCATCTCTAAAATTGAAAACTCACAGTTCACAGCAACACTAGTGAATACTCCTCAAAATGTGGGATCAAATTCAAAACTCTGAGCCAACAGATGTGATAACTTTTGTCTGATCCTTGGGTGTGGAGTTTAGGGTTTGCCAAATATCCTTGCAAATAAGGAAATCTATTTTTGGCAAAGAAAAAAACTCCTGTTTTTCTTGACTTGGTCCAGTATCTAATGATCCGTGTTCTTTGTATGCGAAAAACGCCTTTTTTTTTGACATGAGCAGGAGCCTTCAGCTATGTGCCATGTTATTTGTATGCAAAAACACTCCTTTTTTCTTGACTTGGGCAGGGACCATTATCTATGACCCATGTTATTTGTATGTCAAAAAACCCCCTTGGGCAGGGATCTTATCTTTGATCCATGTTATTTGTATTTTCAGCTGGCAAATTTTTCTTGGTCCATGCTACTAGGATTTTAAGATGGAACAAACAGTCTTGAATTAGCATTATTCCTTAATGATATGTTTGATTGCATAAAAAAAAACCCTTTCCAGCTTATTATGTGTAAGGAAGGGTAAAGCCCAAGGGTTTGGGCATTCAAACCATAAGCTCCCAAATATGGGGCCTAGGGTAAGATGGGTAGTATATGACTTCACTTGTCTCCACTTGCCAGCCTTTTGCAACAAAGATTACAAGATGAACATTATCATAAGCTAGTCACAAGGCAATACAAGTCAAAGGGATCTTCGGCCTATTACTTAGGTGTGGGAACATATGTTGCTTGCAAGACACTAAGAGTGGGAATAATCTTAAACCTACTATTAAGATGACATTATGCTTATAATGTTGAAACAAGTTATGATACTGTCTTAAAAAGGCGAACAAATCTTCAATCTAAAGAACCTCCAGGAAACTATATCCCTCCCCAACTATTTAGAGCCAAAGCAAAGAAAGACGGCCAAGCGTTTGGAATATTTGAGTTTGTAACCAACTTTCGGTAATTAGGGTACATCACCCCACTTGACTGCAACGTGACCTTTTGACTAAGACGGAACACAGTGCAAAGTGTTAGTACCCCTTCCTCCTATGAAGCTTCCAAAAAACTTGTCCAAGTTGCAAGAAACTGGAAACACTACTGATTGTCAACTTGATTGCTTGAAATGTAAGTAGTTACTGCCCTCACATTGCATACCAACCACCCTTATTGACAATCCCCAATGATTCCAATCTCTAGCAAGCCGAACAATTCTTTTGAAACCTGAAGGGGAGAAGTACCAACATTCAGTACTATGCTACATTAAGGACACATCTCAATCAAAAGGAGACATGAAGGTCAAAAAGAGCTAAGGATTTTCCAAACTTAAAAAAACTTCCCCTTGTTCCAAAAAAAAGGTGTCTTAACTCAGTTGAGGGTTATCTTCACTGAAACTTTTCTATTAACAGTTTGTGACATCAACCATTGCAACAAACTTTGCTGGCAACAGTGAACCAACTTCCAGTTTATTATCCATTAGAAGCCTGTTATGACTCAGTGATGAATGACCCTCAACTGAGTTGATGTTGGGTTTCACTGTGATATCCTATCCAGAAAACATAGGTCCTGCAGAAGACAAGAGGTGGCTCCTACAGAAGCATGTAGGTAATAGTTAGTAGCTAATGGCTAGGGGTTGTTAGTAAATAGGTAGTAAACACAGCAACTGAGCTAACCACCGTGGTTAGCTAGGGAACAAGAACCCAACAGATAAGTGTTTCCTGTTCATCACTATTTTCTTAGGCACTTTCTCACACAGCCTCACAAGGGCCCTATCCTACTCAAGACTCACCGGAGATACATATAGACAACTTGATAATTCAACTTCATGCACATTCTTCAATGCAATAGCATAGATTCATCTGATGTTATTGCTTTCTCAAGCTCTGGCTGACTCTCTATCTGGTTGTCACCTCAGTTTTCTATGGGGAATGGTATTGAGTCAGGGATGAGAACACAAGACCCCATTGTCTTTCGACCCTCAAGATCTGCATGGGCTTTTGCTGCCTCTGAGAGTCGGTAGATATGGTTTGTCCGAATCTTAATGACGCCTGTTGCCACTGCAGCAAAGAGCTCCCCTGCTGCCTCAAGTAGCTCATCTCGAATACTAGTGTAATGGAACAATGTTGGTCTTGTCAAGAAAAGAGATTTTGGTTGCAAAGCTGAAATTGGCAGTGGGTCAGGTGGTCCTGACGCTTGTCCATAGTTCACAAGGTAGCCCCGGAGACCAAGGCACTCCAGTGATCCCTGTATTAACAAATTTACAGTATCAGCATCTTTCTTGAACTATCTCTACAGGACTCAACAAGAGGCTGTCTAACATATCAAACTTTGAATTTACAATCTCTTCTGAGTTGCCACACTAGCAGAACCCTTGGAGAACATGGAAATTTGCAAGCACCAGTTCCCCAGGGTCTCCAGATGAGGGAAATGGAATTCCCCAGATTTGACAACCTAACATGGTATGGCTTGTCAGGTTGTCAGGTTTAGATACCAGAGTATGGCTTGTGCTGATGTCTAACTAGTAATGGAACCATGAATCTTCCTTATGCTAAAGTGTTTTGTCCTAAAACCCACCATTGATCTGTTAAAAGTTGCTTGCCAACCCTTGGCGAATGCTGGATGGTTTGTTCATCCTGATTGGTAATAGGATAGCAAACTATTGCTATTACCTAGTCCTTAAAGCATTCCTGGCAGGTACCTAGACTATGTGCTGTAAAGCCTTGAGTACTGGGCAAAAGGAGATAATTAGTGCTAAATGCAATATCAAGTACAGAGTTGTAGTTGGAAAGCTGACCATAAGAGTGTCCTTGCCAACAGCATCATAAACAACATTAACACCAGCACCTTCTGTGATCTCTTTCACTCTATCCACAAAATTTTGTTGTGAGTAGATAATGACATGGTCAGCACCATCCTCTTTGGCCTGGGCAGCTTTCTCCTCATTGGATACAGCAGCAATTACAGTTGCTCCCAAGCCTTTTGCCCACTGTACAAGCAGGGATCCTACCCCACCTGCTGCTGCATGGACAAAGATCTTGTGACCCTTCTTCACCTGCAAACTCACCAATTACAGCACCACAAATGCAGTTCAGTTCAGGTTTTACTTCTAACATTATACAACATAAAATTCAGTAAATTCCAATATCATATGGTCAGTTCCCATCTGCATAGCTAACAACTCTATAAACCATATGCAGGAAGAAAGAATAAGTAAATTGAGAGATGAGAGAACTTTAAAGACTCTGCGGAGAAGCATTTGAGCAGTCATTCCCTTGAGCATAATGGATGCAGCCATGACATCATCCACAGAGCTTGGTAGAGGAACAAGTTTATCGGCGCTTATGATCTTCTCTTCTGTGTAAGAACCCAGAGAACCTACACAAGCATTCAAAAAGGTTTCCTTCAATTACTCTCTCTTGAATATTCATCTTCTTGACAAGATTTTTGATAAGGTGTAAGACCTCTACCTGCATATGCAATCCTGTCACCAACATTTAGGCCAGTTAACCCTGGCCCTACAGCTGTCACCACTCCTGCTGCTTCAAAACCTTCACCACCATAACCCAGTGCACAGCTGTTAGCCACTTATATGTGCCAGTACTCCAACTTAACATGACCAACAGAATGTACATGGCAAGGAAGAAAACCAAACAACACATTCAATATTGTTTCTGTGTCTAGACTGTACTAGCTGAAATTGCGTAGTCCCTAGTGTTTTTTTTGAGTTCTTCTGTATAGTGGTCACATGTAGGAGGAAGACCACATTTGTCAGTACTGGAATAAACTAGGGCACCATGCACCAGACAGTTGACAGAAAATTTTCTTTTGTTTCCTCACTAGAGTCAAGTGTGACAAGCCACCCATTACATCATGCTTTTCTCTCCATCCTAGCTTTGATGATGACATTACAGCATTAAATGTCCAACAGAAGCAATAAAGAAACACAGATGGTGAGAAGAAAACTAAACAAGTATATGAAAGAGAAAGAGTGATCAAGGATTGCACTAGAGTACAGGGCTAATGGAAAAGAACCAGGAATGAAGGGAGTGCTGGTCTTGTATGCACCATTCCGGTAGTTTACATCAATGTAATTGACACCCACAGCTGTATGCTTGACTTTCACTTCACCTTCACCAGGTTCCTTCACTTCAATATCCTCCCATTTCAAGACCTGTTGCATCACATTCACACATTCACACATCCTTAAGGCTTACAAACTCCAACAACTCAACAAGCATTGACAGGATTGAAAAAATGTGGATCAATTCAGAACACAAACCTCTCCCTCCAATGTTTGACACACCGTATCTTCAGGATCTAGAACTATAGTCAGCATCCCAAATGGGATCAAGAGTGGGGAGAATTATTGAAGTGATAGTGATTCAGCTGAAGACATGCTATATAACTCCATGTGCCTAACTATGTAGAAGCTTACAAGCTTTTCATCTACACCATCAGTGTTTGCCATCTTCCTTTGTATCCTTCACTAAGATCATGCACACTAGTAGGTTTATGAGCTACATGTGTAAAACCATTGACAAGAAACAAATTTCCTCCATGCTTTCTACAGAGTAGCTCATTCCAATTGGGAGAAAATGAAACTCCACTCACTTACACAGGTCTAATTCTATGCAATAGCTCTCAAGGTTAGTGCTTATAAAACATAAATTAGCAATGTGTGCATGCATGATCATCATCATCATCTAGACCTAAGTTCCTAACAACACAATGCTGTGCAAAGAGAAAAGAAATGTGCATCTACAAACAATAAGCATCTAAGGTTGAGAACTCAAGAATATGAACACCCAAAAAAATCGACATAATGAGACAAATAATGCAAGCGCCATCAAACCTGAATTTTTTTAATTTAAAATTTTATTTTTTAAAAAAAACAAAACTCAATGCAGAGCCTGATGGAGAGAACTTCCATCCTGTCCTCCAACTTCATGCACTTTTCTTTCCCTTCCTTTCCCAAAATTTGCAACTACAGATCCCTAAAAAATCCTCGACATCACATAACTGAGACAAATAAATAAAATAAAACATTGAAACTGCAGACAACCACAAAATCCTAGAAATCACATAACTGAAAAAAATCAAATTAAATAATAATATTGCAATAGCAGACAACCACAAAATCCTAGACATCACATAACTGGAATTTTTTTTAAATAAAAATTTTAAATCTTAGTTAGAGAGAGAGAGAGAACACAGTGCATAACCCGATAGGAAAGAGAGAGCTTTACCTCCGGACCTCCAACTTGGTGCACTTTTATTCCCTTCACCATATTTGCAACTACAGACACCGCAATATTCCTCCTTTGTGCTAGAAATTTAGAGCGGGCCTTAAAATCCTTAGTGCTAATACTATACGCACTGTTGTTGTGCAGTGGAAAGAAGATGTGGGAGCTGCTATGGAAGAAGCGGGATCGTTGTTGCAAGGAGGAGGAGGAGGAGGAGGAGGAGGAGAGGAAGGTGAGACAAGGCGACCAGGAGGAGGAAGGCTGCTGCTGGATGGGTGGGGAGGAGGAGGAGGAGGAGGAGGAGTAGCAGCTGCGTGTGCACGCAGAAATATACAATTTCCTCTGAAAGCTTGGCTTCGCGAGACAGTGCATCTTCGTGCTACGATGGAGACCCTAATCAGACTCCAAACTTTTCTCGAGTGTTCGACAAACTTCGAAATATTTACGTAGCTACTTGAAGCTGCAAATCCAAATGCCGGGCAGACGGTAAATTAACTCTTGTTACATTTACTTGTTACCCACAACATACATGCAACTAATGTGCCAAAATTTGAGACGTGTGGAATGTTGCAATTTGGGGGAGAAGCGCGGGGTGTTGTGCAGGCATGCGAATTCTAAATTTAGTTCATAAGTTTCTGGGGGTACTTATTCTGTTTCTTATTAATTAGTTTGGGGTGGCTCACAAGTTCAACCAAAAAAAAGGTTGAACCTATGGAGGGTCCCCAAAGTAAAAGGTTCTATGGAAAGATTAAGTCTCTTTCCCCTTGGCCTACCTAGGTGAGAAGGGGAGGACTTTGGGCAAAACATATGGGATTAAAGTGAGGTGATATTGCAAACACCCTTGGGGAACACATTGGGAATTTGAAGGGAACTTGTTGGAAACAAAGGGCAAAATGAAAAAAATCCTCCCCCCTCCCCCTCCCACCCAAAAGTTGAAAGGAAAAAAAACAATGCACTTTGAGTGCATGCTGAGCCTTCCCATTGGCTGCATGAAATTTTTATTTTCAAAACTGTTCATCACCATTTTTGGCCTAGGCTAGTACCCTCATTATAAATTGGGGGTACTAATTTATTAAGGAAGGTTGTTTTTTCCCCATTAACAACAAACTCATAATTAAAGAAAAAGCACCAATCCAGAAGGAATGCCCATGGCTGGGTAGTCAGGTGCAAAGCGGATAACTGCTGAAATCATCTAAGTAAGAAGCCCACCTCAAGATGAGTGTTCTCTTATTCTTACTTCTTTGAAAGTTTTTATCATATACATGACAAAGAAAAAATTATTTAATTTTTTTGACTTGAACAAGATTTTTCCCGCTCCCTCCTTGCTCCATAAGTAATATAAAGTTTTCTCACTATCTTTTTATCCATAATAATTCCTGAGGTGAAAAAATAGATTAATAAGTTTGAAATAATGAACTGAGGAACACAAAGATATGATCGCTATCCAAAGTTGAAACAACTTAATGGAGGAAAAGTACTCACCTAAATCCAAATTTCAAGCCTAGGTCTTAAACCTTTCATTTGGTCGTGTGAAGCAAATTGGACAAAGGAAGGTAAGGGAACCCTAAAAGAACACCAAACCTAAAAGAGGCCTCATCGACAACAATCACCCGCTTCAAGATTTGCATGCAGGTGACATTAGAGGAGCTGTGGGTGAGATAGCCTCCTCACATGAGAGGGTCCATCTGGCTGTGCGTCTTTTGGCCTTTCCTTCTTGTCTCCTTTGTGATGGTTCCGACCATCAATCTTTTATTGGATTTTGAGTGAACTGAAAGATAGATAAGGCATGGACTTTCTATAAGGTTATGGTCACTTTTTGCATATAAAATGCTTTTAAAATTTATTATAAAAAAAAACCTCTAATACCTTTAGTTGTTTATGCCATATTTGCACATCAATGAAAAAAAATCATTTGCTTGATGATGCAAGTAGTCAAATACCTTCATAACAAGAAAATTGGTTATTAGTACCAGATTTTATATTGGAGTCATACTTATATACTTGTCCAACATTAAAAAAATACAAGTTCTTTATGCTTGATTAAGCCCACTGCCCTACAGTGCTTTTAGGAGTCTTGGGAGAGGCTCCAAACAAGGTGATTTCAAGAATATTCTCACCTTACCCAAAATGAAGGGAAAAAGAAACAAAAAAATTGAAGCAATTCAATCAAGGAAAGGTTTTTAATTGACTATGGATCAATGAAAAAATAGAGATAAATAAAACTAAAATTTACAACTAGCTCTTCACTCAACCTTAGGATGACACAAATTGTTTGTTTTGTTCCTTATAAGGGGTGAACATCTGACATGCAAATATTACATTCCCTAACATGCACAAGGTCATCATCTCATGGAGATGTTATCTACCTAACTAGGGTGAATATCATATATATGGTGAGTTATTGAACTACAGTTGAATCAAACATCTCATAGTTTCAAAAAGCACTTACATGAAGCACAAATATGGAAGGTAAAAATAATTTGATAAAAAATAACTTGGAGAATGTTGATATCCAACAGGAAAAAGGCCGCCAAAAAAACCAAAAGATAAAACGTTGTAGGGTTAGGGTTTGGGGAATGTTTTCGAGGATTTGAAGGGCCATTTTGAAGCTCTCTAAGTGTGTAGTTCATTGCATCCATCCCTCATAAACACATTGATTGCGGTGGTGTTTCTATGCAAAGCTCCTGAAGGAGACGCAGCTGCAGAATTGGGTTTTCGCACTTTGTTATTGCTGTTATTGTTTTTGTTATCGTCGTCGTTTCTTGCAGAGAGGTTGGGACAGGAGGATTTGGTTGTTCTTCATGGCGGGAACCGTTCAAGGTGTCCTGCAGGGAGCTGCGAGTACCAGCGATCAGAAGCAGAAGATTGACCATGTCCTGCAGGGAGCTGCGGGTATGAGTGATCAGAAGCAGAAGATTGACCATTACAAAATGCTCTTGTCCTCTATCATCGCCACCAACAATGTCCAACATGCCAAGGATTTTATCGACCACAGTAAATTTTCTTTTGTTTTTCGTTGCCTCATTTTGGGCTAGTGTGTTCTTTTCTCTTTTGTAATGTGTGTTTTGTTCGATCCCTACTTGTATTAGTCACCTAATTCAGAGCAAGATGTCTCGAAGAAGGTTGGATGTTCTTTTTCTTTTTCTGACGCTGTTTGCTCTATCTCCAGCGATGTTTTCTCAGAGGCGTGTTTTCTCTCTTCTTTCTGCCTTTGTCTCTTCTTCATGCGGTGCTTTTTCTCCCTGAAAACCCTAATCACAGCCGTAGGACTGTATGAGGTACCAGTAAGTGTGTTTGCAGCTAAGGTTCTCGGCCATTGCTTCATCTCCCTCCTTGTTCTCTTGCCAATGATCTGATGCAGAGCCTAGTAAAGAGGCCATAACTCACATCTTGGTTGCAATGGTTCATTTTCTTGTTTAGGCTGTTTTCCTTCGGTGCCTGCAGAAGTTCTCAAACAGATACCTTCAACAACTCACGATCTCTGGCTAGAGTACTGCCAAACCTATAAGGCGGGCATTTTTTTCAACATCTGAATTGTATACAATTGACAGTGATGACAGATGAAGTTCCATTGGTGGCATCACGGCAACTGCTGCAGATATTTGCAACTGACCTTAGCAAGCTGGAGCCTGAAGCGCATAAAGAAGTTGCACAGTATGCCTTGCTTCAAATTCAGCATCGGGTGGTCTCCTTTGAAGAGCAGGTGCTTTTCTAACCATGTTCATTGGTGGAATTGTTAAGGAAGCTCCAAGGGAATCAGGGTTTCCAAACATTTGTACACCCTAATCTTCTTCAAGATTAGCCCCTTTCCATGCCCATGAGTTGGTTGATATTTTGTGGCTTTCTGGCCCTAATGTTGCGTTTTCATTGGGCATTGCTGGAATGGTTTTGTACAGGGGAAATTTAGGCAGTGGACAATGTCTATTTTGCCAATGTATCTGTGAAATGTATGCTCTCCATCTGATTAGGGCTTCAGACTAGGCTAAACATTACTGTATTGACACCCTAAATGACTGGAGAATATTTGGTTCTCTACATTCACATGTAAAGTTTGAGAGTGATGAAATTAAATCCAGATCACTTTCATGTGTTATCCAGCCATGGTTTTACTTGTATGCAGTCTTGTTTGCTGGTTCACATCTGCACTAGCATCCCATCATGCATGTACTGGTTTTTCTGGTCTTTGATCAATTCAGGTTTTCTTTGTCAACATTGAATAGGTCTTGCCTGGGTTGTGCAGCCTTGAGAGTTTTCTGGCAAGTTTATTAAGAACCTGATGCTGCAGGTGTCTATCATTCGAGAGGGGCTGGCTGAACTATTTGAGAATGAAGAGGAATGGTCTAAAGCTGCACAAGTGCTCAGTGCCATTGACCTAGATTCTGGTATCCGGTATGAACTTAACTGAAAGAAAGTGAAGACTTTGAGTTGCAGTATGATGTTGTAGCAAGATAGGCCAGCCAGGAAGTAGATGGGTTTGCCCTGATGTTCACTTGAGCAGGGTGGTATGAAGATTATTCCATCAGACTAAGCTTCTCAAGAAGCATTTTACATATCTCTGATGATATTAATTTGCTTTTCCCTCTTCCACATACACATCTTAGCTCTGATGCTGCTCGCTACCCTAAGAGTGTGATTCTGAAGGGTTAACTTGTCAAAATGTCTGAACTGTTTTTGAGTGGGCTGGGCTCTGTACAACATTGGAGCAGGGTGCTGGATGATACATACAAGTTGACTAAGTGTGTGAAGATCGCACTACTGTATCTAGAGGTACAGCCATCCACCAGGACTTCACTGGACTTCATCCAGCTTCCATTAACAAGATTCAATGGATATGCCTGCCATGCTTCAGACATCAGCACCCAATTTTGAGCTGGATGGATTTTATTGAATTGACCAGGATGATGATGCTGTGAATGCGGAAGTCTTCATTAAGAAGGCATCCTTTCTGGTGAACAACTGCAAGGATGAAGCCTTAAATCTCCAATACAAGGTAACTTGCTCTCTCACATGACAGTCATCTTGTTATTCTCACATTGTTCTTGCAATGTGCTTCATTCCTGACATAAATGACATTGTTGGTGTTGGCAGGTGTGCTATGCCCGCATTCTGGATTCAAAACGTAAATTTCTGGAGGCTGCACTTCGGTACTATGAACTATCACAACTGGAGAAACGAGAGATTGGTGGCAGGTCTGTATTGTTTCTGCTTTTCCATGTTCATGTCTGCCTAGAATGCTGAAACACTTGTATACTTGGAAACTTGACAGTTATGAGCATGTCCCATGCTTTGATACCTGGCTCTGATTAATTAGTTCACAGATGGGAAGCAGGAGTTGTGATTCATTGACAAATTTTCAAATACTCATCACTTGTCCTTTCTCAGTTCTGTCATTGATCAAATTGCCTATGTTACAAATTCTGAGAAATGGACTTTGGAGTATGGCAGACGAGTAGATGAAGAAGAATTGCAGCAAGCTCTGAGTGCAGCAGTCACCTGCACTATCCTTGCTGCAGCTGGACCGCAGCGGTCTAGGGTGCTTGCAACCCTCTACAAGGTGTGGCTGCAAATGTGCTCTAACGAGACTCAATTTTGTAGGGCAGTTGAAATCGTAGCTACCTGCTTTGTTCTAGGTTGCAATGTAGCTCTTCTGGACATCATTAATATTTAAATTCTGGGATGATTGATTTTGCAGGATGAGAGATGCTCCAATCTGACTGTCTATCACATCCTCCAAAAGGTTTGTTACCCACTTAATTGGAGACCAAACCCTTGAATCTTGGATGCAACATTCCTATGGAGGTGCTGCTGCAGTTTGATGCTTGTTGATGAAGAAGGATGTGTGGAATGCAGTTGTTTTAGCTGACAGTTCCTCAAAAGAAGAATCCATTGGATGAAATTCTGAACCTGATAAGAGTTGGCTTGTTTTGTTGCAACACAGGTGTACCTTGAAAGAATATTGCGGAAACCAGAGGTGGATGCATTTGCAGAAGAGCTGAAGCCACATCAGGTCTTGTACTTACAGAGGGTCAACTTTGATTCAACTCATGTTTTGGTATTTTCAAGGTCAAAATGAGCACACCTGGGGACTAACTAAATGTTGATGGGGAGCAGAAAGCTTTGTTGCCAGATAACTCAACTGTGTTGGATCGTGCTATGATTGAGCATAACTTACTGAGTGCCAGCAAGCTTTACACTAATATCAGGTACATGTTTCCTAAAATTCTTTATCAAGGATTACTTGGTCACTGACCACAATGTCCTGAATGTGAGTTCTTGTACTAGCAAGAGCATATGTTTTCTATTTGTTTTTGTAACTAAGTTTGTGTATGTTCTTTGTTATGCAGCTTTGAAGAGTTGGGGGCATTGCTGGGCATTGGTCCTCAAAAGGTTGGACACCTGATGCAATAAAGTATTAAGCTTAGCAGTTGAGATTGTCATCATCTTTTGTTCTTGGAATTGTATCACATGGAAGCTTAAGTTAAGCAATATGCTGAGCAATACTGGAATTTCAGTTTAGTTTTCAGTATACAAGATGGGTTCTTATGGCAAGGGTGTGAGACATATCCCTCATAGTGGAACTTGCTTTCTTGGCAGGCTGAAAAGATCGCAGCTCGTATGATCTCTGAGGACAGGATGCGTGGATCAATTGATCAGGTAACTGTCATATTCTGGTCTACTTATTCCATGCCTAGGTCATAGAAACTTGCCTTCAGTCAATCTTAAAGGCATAGGCATCAGCCAATTCAACATTATAGAAGACAAATTATTGTAGGACGATTTGTGGATTGCAGAGTTCATATTGATATTGACTTGTCTGTGTAGGTGGAGGGCATCATTCATTTTGAGAATGACATTGAGGAGTTGCAGCAATGGGACCATCAGGTAATCATCCTTGCATTCTTACTGATCTCAACCACAGGGTTGACAGGGCAATTCCTTGACCAATGTGGCAGATTAGTAACTATGTGCATTTAGTTTTTATGCTTAGCAAGCTATGTTTTAAAGGGTAATAAGTTGCTGGTTGTTTTTGCAGATTGTGAGCATTTGTCAAGCATTGAACGATGTTCTAGATAGTATGGTGAAGAAGGGGATGCCTGCAGCTGTGTGATTTTGGGTTTATATTCAGTGATAGCAATGGCTTCAGCTTTGAAATATCATGCTTCTCTCAAAGATATCTTTTAGTCTTCCAGGATGGATGTGCTTCTGGTACATTCCTTTTTAATAGGTATCAAGAGGTGGACACTGCCTGCGCACAGCCTGGGTCTATTCTGGTTAGGAATATCTGGGCATATTTTATAATCACAGCTTGCATGTACACAACTTGATTACACACAATTGTGAGGTAGAAAGTCTCTGCAGATGAGTTCCCATTTTCTGGGTCACAGACCCATTGTTCCAAGCCAAGTTGAGGAGGAGCTAACTTATGTTACATGTGCATGTCTGCACCTAGTTTCTATCTGGTTTGTATGGCTTCAGAAGTCTTAAAGAGGTTATAATTGGATGGAGAGGGGGGCAGACTAGGCATGAAGCTTCCAAAGAACTTTTTTATCAGGTTTAACTTGGATCTAGTCCTGTAACATTGGGTTTGTTATTGTGATGTTTGGAGTGGGTCTTCTAAATCCATGGATGCTGCAATTTTTAGGCCTAACTTGTTCAAGTTGTTTTCCAAGATCAATAATTTGCTCCTTGCACAAGCAAAGGCTTGGTTGTAGTTTCCCAGATGATGTGCTCATGTGGGTTGCTGTCTAACATGTATTCTTATGTTGCATTCTATGGTTGAATATGATGTTGCTGCACAACCAAATGGTACATGAAAGTACTCCAACTAGTTTCCTAGTTGCTAGGCCAGCGAGTATCCTACCTACCAAAATGGTAGTTGACAACCTAACCATTGATGGTCCAATTTGCAACACCTATCTATGTTAAATGAAGATCTTGATCAATTTTCTATGGAATGAAAAAATGGGTTCCTGGTGAAAAGCTTGCAATAGTAGGAGAATTGAAGGTGTTCCTATTTATAAAGTGGAGGTTGCGTTGATGAATCCTCCAAATTCTTCAATTGTGGAGATTGGATTACCTTGCTAGGAATTTTCATCTTTGATGATGAATGAAACATGGGCTCTTTGTGACTCACCAGAGGGAACAAAAGTGATGAAAATCAGGAGGGTCTTCAAAACTAAAATTGATTTAAATGGGAATATTGATCTATATGTATTATATGGAAAAAGTTGTAGTCAAAGGATACTTATCAACATATGAGTGGCCTATGGGCAAACCTCTGTGCTAGTTACCAAGCTTGATTGTGTCCGTAGTATTTAGTCTATAGTTCCAACAAGAGTTATGGAGCTATCATAATTTGATGTAGAAATTGCAATCGTTTGTGGAAGTCTTGAAGAAGTCTTCATCAATTAGTTGCCCAAGGGGTTAATCTTATATATAAATTCACTACGTCTTCCCGTCCGTGACGTGACGTTCTGCTGCAGAACCTGCAGCCTCTCTCCAAGAACCATTCACGTCCGTTTCCGCGCAGCAACTGCCGTCGTCGATGCTGATACCTACATTGGGATTTTGGGTCGGACATTTTCGCCAGAGTTTTGTTGGA
>Ga0209611_10010053_pt1 | contig 14051 bp, 9 predicted proteins | sample S1TSphgellanicum_3_FD_187693 | JGI IMG/M metagenome (GOLD analysis project Ga0209611, IMG submission 187693) | Host-associated microbial communities from peat moss isolated from Minnesota, USA - S1T2_Fc - Sphagnum magellanicum MG (SPAdes) (version 2) | ecosystem: Host-associated > Plants > Peat... | reverse complement strand
ATTATGCACCGGGTTCACACTAGTATATATATAGTTAAAAAGATGTTGTCTGTCCCAGGATGTGAATTCACTAGGTTCCAAAACATGAATGTGGGAGAGGCTAAAGTTGGTACCATAACCCAATGGGGTTGGAGATCAGCATGATGGGCAATTGGGTGGAGATCCAAAAGCAGGCCATGATGGCGGGGGTCATTAGCACCAAAGCTTCAAGTTTGGGCCCCTATTGGTGTCCAGATAGATGGTCCATTGCATTAGGCAAGGTCAAGCCTTTGCACCCTTGAGGTCTTACACAGAATTGGCCACTTTGTTGCGCCTCGGATAATTTGCATGTATGAAATGGCTTTGGGTACTTGGGTGGGAATCTGAATTGCAGAAAAATGATATGCCTTGAACATCTTCAATGATGGTTTTTGTTATTGATTTCTTCTACGCATTGTGATGTTGTAACAAGGCTTGTGTTTGGGGAGTGTTTCGAATCTTGACCAATGTTGTCGGGCGATTCTTTAAAATTTCAAAGAACTGCTAGTTTTGGGTACATGATTTTTAGCAACAAATTCGAATTAGTGTTATTTGACATGTTTTGGCTCGTGTTTTCTTTAGGTTGCAGCATGTACAGAACAATATGGTTTGAGCACTACTTGAATTTGAATATTGCAAATATTGGAACTATCATTTTCGCTGGTGAAGCTCTCAAAATAATTACTTCTTGAACTCTGAACAACTCTGTCACATGCATTTATTTGGATATATGTCACTTCTGTCACCATATTATATAATTTCGTAGAAAACCCCAAACAGTCCTCGTGTAGTACATTAATGGAGTGATACTGTTATGTTCCCAAATAGATGGCCAGGTTAAAACAGACTGTAGTTCTGAAACAATAAATGGTAGTGTGTTGTAATGTTGTAATTGGAGGAGGACCCTTGATTCTACAGAAAGAAACATCATTATTGGAACCTCCATGGAAAATTCATATAGATCCTCTGTTGCATGGAGTGATTTCTTGTGATTGCTAAAATGCAAGCAGATGGTTAGGACCAACATTTTTTGCAACAATATGTTGAAGCCTATTGTAGTGCTGTGAGGATTACGGATAGACCATGAGTTCAGATTACATGAGGAGACATTACCCGTATATTGTTGCAGCTATGCAGTAAGCTGCTACTGGGTGGGTGGGTTGAATCTACAGGCAATCTGGGGAGCATTCACTAATGACACGAACGTCAAACTGGTTGGTTGGATTGTAATTGCAGGTGTCTATTTTGGCTTGTGGTTCCCAAATTACATGCACTGCGATTCTTCTCCACTTACTCATTGCTTCTGTCTCTAATCTACACCCGCATAGCCATAGGGTTTGCCTTTTCAAATGGTATATCCTTACCCACTCTCTCTTTTATGTACTATCTTTATGAAAGTTTTTGTTCAAGTTTTGTTACATTCCTGAGCTAAACCTGAATGTGAAATTAATTCACGTGATATTGAAGAAACCTAAGAATTTCCCCTTAAGAGTATACAACCTTAACCAAAGAAAAAATAATTAGTGCTTACCCAACAATTTAGGTCTAGGAAGTGCACCCAGGGAGTACTCATTGAAAGGCACAAAAGCTGATACAACATTCAATGCAATTAGAGCTAGATTAACTACAATTGCATTTGCATATAACATTGGCACCCTCCTTGAGATGCAGGTACTCCACTGTCTTAATTATGAAATTGTTTTTATTGTGTAGAAGAACACAGTGAAGAGTATTTGTCAATGTGGGAATGCCTTTTAAGGTTGAATGTAAGTCAGGATCCTGCTAGGTCAACACATTTTGGCATTGTAGTGGCAACGTTCTGGTAGCCAACAACTATAAACATCTATAGGGCTCTTGGAATGCAATTCACTATGGGGACATTTCTTTTCTTAGTGCTCCTGTTTGTTGGTTACTGGGTTTATGGGAATGTGGCCAACCCCTTACATGTTGTTCTCCTTAGATGGCCCAAAGTCCTTGGTCACCATTGCCAATGCTGTTGCCTTCTAGCAAGCTATTGTCTCTCTTCATACAAATTAACGTCCTAACCAAGGCCCAAACCAGCCCACTTTCCAACTTCAAAAAATTCCAGCTCTTCTGCAAAGAGACCAAATGTAGTTTTTTATGGCTATGTGAAATTGTAGGTGAAGGGGAAGGGTTTCACAAGCAGAGGCTAATATGGCACTAGTTCATTATAGTTATTTCAGGAGTACTCACCATAGTCACATGTGTAACTACAGTTTGGAACATCATCTTTGATTCTACATACTACCATGCTTTTGCTAACTTATAAAGCTGGGTAGTATTTTGCATGATGCAAAGCAAGCTTGCATGTATGCAGTAGCTAGAATTAGGGTACCCTTTCCAGGGGTACATAAACAAATTACAAGAAAGATTCAACATTGTCATTTCTGCTACAGACAAATTTTATACATATGTGCTGGCATGATAGATACCCAATAGATGCCCAAGGGAATTCATCAGGTGAAAGACATTTCGATTGATTCCATTAAAGATTGTTTCAATGCTTCATAATAGACTCTGGAGAATTAGTTTTTGTAACTAACATCCCATGTCTTAGTAAATTTATTTTGTTTTCCAGTGCAGAGTTGTATTAGTTTATGACCATTTTGAGGAGACATCACCATGATAATGGTTAACTTTCAAATTGACATTAGATGATGTACATTAAGCCACACCTTAACAAAGCACTTCATGGAATTGGTCTTTGCTTAGAAATATCAGTTGTAAGATTTGTCAGCTTATTCAAGATACAATGTACTTATGAAAAACATAAAGGTCCATTCTCATTAACAAATTAATGTTATTCTCTTATACCACTATACAAATTTTAGGAATGTTCTGTGGGTGCATCAAAAAGGTCGTAATGCAGAATTGGGGCTGAGGTGGGGCTTATCTCTAAACCACTTCTTGTGTGAGCTTTCAGCCCCTTTAAGCATGTTGCTCAAACTCCAATGGAGAGAGCAGAAGAATGAGTGACCTTGAGGGAGCAAAAAGAAATGGGATGAAACTTTTGCACACCTCTAAATCATTTGTTGTGCTCCCACCATCCATTCAGAATGGCTTGATGGTGGGTGTTTTTTCACTCTAGCCACCAAGGACTACACAATGAGACAAAGGGCTAATTATATTTAGAGTTTGCATTTGTTACTGGAGGACTTTGTACATGAAAGACAAGAAGAAAAAATACAAGTATTGTTTGTGAAAATATATCATTTTCAAAACACCAATTTGTAGAATTTTTTCATCAATTCCTTTGTCACTACCTACCACCACATACTTTGCATGTTCATTCAAGCGTGCATGATGAACTCAACTTTTGCTCCTTGGCTCGGGTCTGTAAACATGTTGTCAATTTCAAATGCTTATTCTTCAAGCAAGTCCTTGCATTGGTGGTTAACAATATGTTGTTTGACAGTCCTAGCAACATATCCTTGCCTAAACACATCTTGGTCCCTGCATGGCTGAACTTGCCCATGCCACAATTTGCTCCAAATGTTGGTTTTTAACATCAATTCCATGATAGTTTGCAAAGAAATTGCGGAACAATCTCTTTCCCAAATGTTTAGGTTCAAAGTCAATGTCTAGCTTTTTTGTCATGGGGGACTACTGAGTTTGAAATGTGTGCTGAAAATATTTGCTGCATTGTCCAACTAGTCCATTAGCACAAAAATTCCAATACAAGCTCTTATTCCAACTACCTATCAAACCAATTAGCAATGCAAGGGTTGGGATCTCACAAGACTAAGCAAGGAAGGAAAATACAATTGATAAATTCATGCATCACCTAATTTAGACTTGAAAATCCATTGCTAAAATTGTCCACCTTGGCCAACAATTCTAATATAGTCATTCAATTGACCACTATTATAAATCATGGTTTATTTGATTGGAAAACTAAACCAAAAATCAATCATTTTGACATTTGGTCAATTGATCATTCAATCATAGTGGACAAGTCGATTTGAACATGTCACACTTGACTAATGGTTTTTTTGACTGACCATAAGATGGTATGTTTTACTAATAAAATTGGACAAAAAGTTAGACAACCAAAAAAAATTAATTAAAAAATAGCTCAATTTTCACCAAAAAAATGTAATAAATGAATAAATAATAAATACCTACCCACCCACCCACCATGGCCTCCTACCTACCTATCCACAACCCACTTAGATATTATACATTTACACACATATAATATATATATATATATGAATATGAATATACATACTCCACATAATAAATGTTGGTAAGGGGGATTGAATTTTGGCCTTTCTGGCTCCACGCTAATGTGTTAACCTTCAAACCACCACACCACTTTGTAAAACAGTATGATACCAAATGGATTTAACATGTTTATTTGAACTTCAATGTTTTTCATATGTAGGTATTTAACAAAATAGATAGGTAGGTACACATGCCTACCTACCTATGTTTAGATGTACATACCTATTTATGTAAAATATAAGTAGGTATGTAAGTAGATAGTAGGTAGGTATGTAGGTATATATAGGTATGTAGGTAAATAAATAGGGGTGAAAGTAGGGAAAAAAAAGCCAAGTAGTGTGTGGACAATCGTTAAAAACTATTTTTATGAAACTTTGAAAAATCACCATGGAAATACCACAAATTCAAAAAATGCAATTTTAAAAAAAAAATCAAAATTTGAAATTTTTCACTCACCAAATTTTCAAAAAAATTCATTATTTTTTAAAACTCCTTTTTAATATTTAAAATAGTCCAAATAAACATGTGGACAAGTCCTTTGTTTTTTCAAAAATCTTTTTGCCTTATCAAACATGAACTATTTATGCCCAACTTTTTGAGGGAGTTCATGTTCATTATTAAAAGAATAATAGGACTTGAAATTGGTGTTCACAATGGTTTATGGTTCATTTGTGTGCATTTGGTTATAATGCATTTACAATAGTGGAAGCTTAAGAATGTCAATTTAACAAAGGTTATTTATTCTTATGTTCTAAAAAGGATGGATGCATGTTGCATGAAATATCATAAAGAATGTAGTCATTTGTGTTGATATCTAACAAAATATTCTAATCAACTTGTGACTTTAACCAAAATGATGATGGATGAATACAAACAACCCTAAATGGATGATTTGTTACAAGTTGGACAACAAAACTTTTTGTCTATGAATTAGGGTCTAAATGACAACAATTATTGAGCAGGATTGCATAGAATAATATTGAACAGTGGCTACATCAATTAATGGTTTTTGTTTACCTATCCAAACATTCAATGTTGATGGAAAAGTAATAGATAATAGTTCTCCTTATGCTTTTTAGATTAGGTTGGTGGAAAAGCAATAATTATTGCTTTTGGTTCTTCTAGTGTTACAAAGAACTATTTGCTGGAAAAACAATTTATACTACTTTTGGTTACATTAATGTGGTTTTTTTGATGTTATAAGGACTTGGTTGTTAAAAAAGTAATAAACGATACTTTTGGTTGCATCAAAGTGGTTCTCCTAATGTTACAAGGACTTGGTTGCACTGGAAAAGCATTATGTACTGCCTTTGGTTACATCATAGTGGTTATCTTGATGTTATAAGAACCAGTTGCTGAAAAGTAATATACATTGCTTTTGGTTACATTAAAATGGTTCTTCTTATGCAGGACTATGTCATTGAAAAATCAATACATTGCTTTTGGTTACATTAATAGCGGTTCTCCTTATGGTGTAAGGACCTCATTGCTGAAAAAATAATATACACTACTTTTAGTTACATTCAAAATGGTTCTCTTTATGCTATAAGGCCTGCATTGTTGAAAAAAAATATACATTGCTTTTGGTTACATTCAAAGTTGTTTTCCTTATGGTGTAAAGACTTGGATGTTGAAAAAGTGGTGTACAATGCTTTTGATTTGATCAAAATGGTTCTCCTAATTTTATTCCAGTAATTAGCTCCTAAAAAATATTTGATTCATCATGTGTAAAAACAATCATTTGTTTACTATTGCATTGTTTACCAAATTTGTTTACTTATCATATGCAATTATTTTTTATGCAAATACCATTTCCCCATTACAACAAATAGGGTTGGGTTCAACATGTTCTAAAAACCCTTTGATGAAAAGGGATAGTGTACAAATGACAACCAATATTCCATTTGGGTTGGGTTCAAATAACGGAGCTATTCAATTGACACCACCCCAAAGTCCAGCTATGAAAAAAAATGTATGCCATGAGGTGGAATCACCATTTAAGCAACATGTGGAAATAAGATTTACCCTAGATTCTAAAAAGAAACAACCTCCTTTAGAGCCAATGGACTTATTAGACAAATTTGGGATGGAATTCACAAGTAGAAAATTGCCATTTTGCAACTAGTCCATGCAACTAATTTTTAGTTGCAAGCAACATTTGTAACTAAAATCTTAATAATCACGTTGGACACGTCGCATTGACACTAGTTATAAACGACAATGAATATTGGATGAAAGAAAAATCAATGAAATACACCTTCATCCTTTGATTGGTTATATACGTATTGTTGCTTGTAACTAAGATGCAACTTTTTTGGTGAACAATGGGAACAAGTTATGTGTTGCCACACATCCTAACTTTTAATAATTAAAATATTTTATTAAGGCGATAACCCATCACAACATGCTAATCATCTTTGGATTTTGCCTCATAGTCTTTCACCAAACATTTAGAAGAAACCTTTGAATGCTCAAGAAGGCACCATGGGTGATAACTGTGACCACATGATAAAAAAACATAATTGTGGCAAATATAACATAAGTCACAAAATGGATAAGGATTTAGCATAGTTGAAGTTTCTTTCAATCTCTTAGGGTTGCATAAGATAGGCAAGGGATACAAACTTAGACCACCCCCTCTTTCCATTTGTGAGATTAATTAGTTCAATCCCACAATTTACATGTCCAAAACAACTAACTTTCTTGCATTTGCCTTAGTAACACAAGGCAAATTTATCATTTGTTGCCTTATAGTTAGCCCTTAAGCTTTTAGACTTCTTTGCAGTTCGTTTTTCCTCGTTCTTTGCCAACATGATTTCGACTTCACATTCTTGTAGTTTCATGGTGTCAAAAGTTTTTGATGCTATCAATTATGTTATAGCTTGTCGAATCAAAAAATTGTTGTTGGCACAAACATCACTAGCTAAGGCAGAGGCATCAAAATCAGTAGAATTTGAAACTACTTGTAAAATTTTTTTTACTTGTAACACAAGAATTTTTAGCCTTTCAAAGTTCTTTTTTGTGACATCTTCAAAGATGTGAAGGGTTGCTTCACACCTCCTAAGGTCTTCCACTATTTGATCATGGTCAATAACCCTAGCAGACAACAAAATTTGTAACCTTTTAGATTCCTCTAAAAATTCATCTTTCTCTAAATTCAAGGTTATGAGTTTTGTGGACATATGTAAATACTCTTCATTTTCGTTTGCAAATGTAATTTTGTTTTTTCTATTTCTGAAATGGTCCAACAGGGAAAAGAGACAACTAAAACAAGGTTTTAGCTTTTGGAAAATGACTATTAGCAGAAGACATACCCTCCATCTTCCCTATATTTAGATTCAAATCAACCAAACACCTTAATTCAAGCTTCTCGCTACACTTTACAAGAAAACAATTGTTTTCAAGCTAATGAATGGGCAAGGGCAGTGATATAGGAGTTTTCAATGGTCATGGGGTAGGTGCTTTGAGGTTGTTCAAATTTTCTTCCTTTAATCTTCTTTCAAACCCAAGTTCCTTCGATTTTTTCACAACACATGGAAAATTAAATGTGTGTACTGCATAACTAGCCTAGTTGATTTGAAAGCATTTAGATTCATTGACAATTGCTCTTGCAAACCCCAAATTGATTTGGTTGTTCAAGGTCTTCAGCTTGTCATTGATGAGTTGATACAAGTTTTCAACATGTTGCATTACGTCTGCACTTAAATGTTCATTATATTTCCACCCATTCTTCCACTGTCTCAGACCAAAAAAATCATAGATTTCTTCGACAATCATCTCCTTGTTTGTAATCTATGTCACATCCAACCTTGAGTTTGGCAAACCTCTATTCGTGGCAAACCACTCTTCATCATAGGTGGCCATGGAACTTTAACTGTAACCATTGTTGCAACCCATATTGATCCCATCACAAAATTAAAAATAATGATTATGATTAATCATCATTACAATGAAACTACAAGAAATTAATCTTGCAAAAACCTCTAGCATCTCAATACATGAATATACTTACAATTAGAGTCTAAGACAATATCATGCATGGACAACATAAAACCAAGTGTATTTTTAGTTCTCCACCAAACACACGCATCAAAATTACTCAAGCATGTGTAAGTAATGTGTCATAATTTGACAAAAATAATAAAAATTATTATGGCAAAAAATTATAATGGCAAAGATGTGTATGTTCAAATCAAGAAACAAAGTGCCTTAAGCACGTGAAATGTGCACGCAAAGCAATCACGCAAATTTTTGATCAATAGGATGCCTCCATTTTTTAATGGCTTTTTTGGCGTTAATAACTTTAGGATTACAATTTTCATGAATCCTGGTTCTTAAAAGGATACCCTGATCTTGACTTGAACCTTACATGGACATTTGGGACTTGGATTCTTGTCAATTTCGAGCCACCCTAACTTGCATCTATTCATTTCATTTAACTTTTATAGGTGATTTCATTATACTTATGTTAAATGTATAGTTTTTGTTGCTTTTGGTAGAACAAGTTATTGTCATGAACATCACTTTCACATGATGAATGAAGTTCATTCATGATTCCTAATTAATTTCTAGTTCACTCCTAATTAATTTTTAATCCATTTTTAATTAACTCTTAGTTCATTTATAGTTAACTTTTAGTTCACTCCTAATTCATTCTCACGTTCTTTTAGTCCACTTTTTGTTGATTCATAATTAAACTCTTACTGAAGTCTTAGTCAACTCATAATTCAATTATAATCAAGAATTTTTTAAAAAAGCTTCCCTAGTGGATTGGCACATGGAAACTTTCATGGAAGCTTCTTTGAGCTAAGCCCCCAAAGGGGTATAAATAAAAGTAAAACCCCCCATTACCTTTAGTTTAAGTATGATATTGTTCCATAACCTTATTTTGTTATTTTCATGTTTACAATTTTTAATGTTATTGCAATAAAAATTTTGTTTGTACTTTGGTTGTGCATACCTTGTTTTCTTGGTTTGAACCTTTGTGTTCTTGTTTTGGTTCCCTTGTTTTGTGTTTTGAATTTAGATTCAGACCTACCCTTTTGTCATCTATTTTTATAGTTTTCATGCCTATGACAATTCCATGATTAACTTGTCAAACCATGTGCCTTGAAAACAAGATGTTTAATCCTTACACAAGTCAAATATTTAACTTTGGATGTCAATGCTTAAACCGGTACCACCAACTATTCCCATGAATTTCAATTTTGAAGAGGGTTGGTATGGTTTGAGTAAGTTTTGCCACTTTCATTTTGAGTTGCTACATAGTAATGGAGAATCCACAATCCTACATAACCAATGTCCAAGTCAACATTATTGCACCTTTATCATTTGTGAACATTCCTTTGAGCCTTTATTTCCTTGATCTTGTTGTACTATTCAAATGATTTTTAAAAAGGTTAGAGGTATGTGTTAATGCTTACATATTTTCCTCAAAGAATTTTTTTATTTTCCATTGTTTCTTCCAAGAATTTGGTTGTCCATTGGCCTTGTTGTTGCAAGGTTGAAAATTTATTTAATCTCGTTGCCTTTTTTTTTTGGTGTTGCAAGTGTAGTCCAGATATTCTCCTAATGTATTGTTGGTTGGTTAGTAATGTTTTACTTTGTTGCCTATGAATACATTAGGTATCATGTTTGCACTTTGCTTCTTAGCCCCAATCTTCAACAAGTTAGTGGAATATGCTCTAGACCTACAAAAGGTATGCATTTCAATTGCCTATACATAATAGTCCAAGATTGCAAAAAATGCATTAGGTCTAGATAGTTCAAAAATTCATGATTTTCTAAAAATGGCATAAGAGAAATAAAATCATAAAAATTTGAGAAAGGTTGAAATCTATGAATTCATTTCAACCCAAAATTGAGTTCAAATGAACCAAGATCTATGTTAAAAGGTCAACTTTTTGCAATTTATTTTTACGTAAGTCTATGTGATGTCACTTTAATTGCATGTTAATCATGGAAAGTTATGCTTCATCATTAATATATATTTTATGAAATATAAATTTAATCATTGCATGTTCCAATTGTGAATTTTGGTTTGAGCAAAGGATATTTAACAATTTCATTCAACAACATTATTTTCATATAGGGCCCTTTAATTTTCATGATACAAACAATTCAATTTAAAAAGAAATCTAGTAATGGGGACTATTAAAATCTAAAAATACTCAAGACTTCAAAAAAATTCAATTTTGTGTTTTTTGAAATTTAGGGTCTATTTAAAATTCATGGATTTTTTACATGCAAATGTGGTGCAATGTATATGGTGTTTGAAACAAAGTTATAGCTTATAATACAAAAAACTAAAACTTTAATTGTCAAAATGTTTGGATGTGATTTGAAATTATGATCATCTCTTAGAACAAAATGCAAAATTTGACAAATTTATGCATTTAAAAAATTCATATTTATTCAAAAAAATTAACAAATTTTTTTGACATATTGAGCAATTGTAAATACTATAAACAACAAATTGCAAAAGATTTCATTTGAAAATTCCTTTATATGAAAACAATGTTTTTTTTCTACAAAAGGATCACAAAAAGACAATAATCTTTAATGCCAAGTAAACACATTAAATCTTGTTAAGACTCATAAATCTTCGTAAACTAAATCAATATTAACAATTGATGTGTAGATAGTAAGTGTGAACATCATGTTACAATGGGATGCAACTTGTTAAAATTTGTGAGATCGATAACAATTGAACTTCCTTGCTAGTCTAGGGACTATAAATTCTTGGATCTAGCAATAGTATAAAAACTTGTTATAAGTTTCCTTGTAAACTTGCTTTATATAACATGTTCCTTTCTTTCCAACTTTTGTTTGTACTTTGTGATCTTATAAAGTACTTCTCACTTTTTTACCTAGATCGACTTTCACATATCTTTCCCTTTGTTTATCAAATTTACTTGGTTTTCATTTACCCTAAATCTCAAAATTTTAATACTAAGAACTAGAAACTCTTGGAAACATTGAAGGTTCTCTAATATAGATTTTGGTAATGATGACACACTTGAAAAAGTTTTGTCACATTTAAATAGTTTGAATGTTCATCGAATTGTATTGTGCTTTGTTAGTTTACTTATGCTTGACATACATGTTTTTGATGGGAATCTAATGTAAACAACATTTTGAGTGCTTTGTAGGACAATCATAAATCTACTTTCTTTTGAGATTCAAAGTTTGAGAACTCCTTATTTGGAACCTTGAACCCTAAATCCCTTATAATTGATTTAAATCACTCCCATTACCAAACCGTCTCTAATGTTAATGGGGTGAATTTTGGATTGTTTGGGGTAATTTACACCTGAAACCAAACTCTTTGTTATTCCCTTGGGGAGGGGAGGGGCATTGGGTGACCAAGTGGCGAAATTTCACTCAATCACTTAACAATTTTTGTCCAAATGAGGCCCAATGGGTGGTTTTAAACACATTATTTCCCCCATCACCAAAGAGATTATATCCCAAGTGGGGCCCATTGGGTGCCCAAGTTACACAATTTTCTCCCCCATCACCAAATTTTTTTGGTTTTTCAAATGGGGCCCAATGGGTGCACTTGGGGGTAATTTTCCCCCATTCTTGAATAGAAAAATGCATCATCCTTGTATGGGTCAAAAATAAACACAACACAACACATTTCTTTTACATTGCCTGTTTGATCATAGGCTACACAATGAATGTGGATTAGATTATTCTATGATCCATAATGGGCCTGTGGTTGTTTTCTTGTCTTGTTCAATTACAAACTGCTGTTCGATGATGGGCATCTTTACCCTAGTCCCTCCCAAAGAAAGATTTCCTATTGTTAAGGAAGGTAGTTTGTTTTGTTTTTGTTGTGTTGAGAACTATCAAATCACATATTGAGTATGGGTGGAGCTGCTCTTACCCCTTTCTCAAGGGTTTTTTCTTTATATTTTGGCGATTGTTTGCGTTTGTTTTATCTTTGGGTTGTGTTTACTTGTGTTCTCATGGATGAATGGATTCCCATCCTTAATTTTTATATACAGGGTTTTTCTTTCTCAACAGCTCATAAAAATTGGATCACACAACAAACACTCCAGAATAGTTGACCCCTCTTATGGTCATTAATAAACGGAAGTTGGTATGAATAGCACTTCTTGTGCCTTTGACCCAAATGTATTGGTTTGGGCCAAAGGCATGTGCTTTTAAGTTTTTCAACTTTTCTCTCTACCATAATATCTTGGCAACTTGGGCCCTAAATAACTAACAGTACAATTTGTGGAAAATTGTAGTAATTATTAGCCAATAATCTTGAAATATCTGAAACCCTAAATTGTCATGCCCATTTTTCTGGTGGTTTCAAGTTGTCAATGGCCCATTGAATGTGTTACATTGAGATTTATTAATTAATTTTTTTAAAATTAAAATTATTTCTGTAATAAAAATTTCAGAATAAATTAATATTCAACAATGAAATGCCAAAACTACCAAGGTAATTATGGTATTATGGCATGCATTACAATTTGCCACCAATTTGCAGTACAAAAAAGACATGCTTACATTTAAGTCATGAAATGCCCCCATATGCAAGGGTTGCCCATACGATGGGCCATTGGGTCCATGCCCCATGGTACTGGCAAGTCTACCCAAGGGCCCATTGTATGGGCAACCCTTGCATATGGGGGCAAATCATGACTGTCCCATGGGTCCCATGTAAGTTGGGACAATGTGTATGGTAAGTGTTGGTAGCAAGGTTTTAAAACTGGAATATGAAATATTTTTTCAATTGCCGTAGTTTATAAAATCAAAATGAAAAATAAATAAATATTGATATATGGTTTCAATAAGTAGCAAAAAATATAGAATGATGATTTACAAAATTTTACTTCATATAATTAGATTGACTAAACCTTTCTATGGAGGATTGTCACTTTTACAGCATCAAAAAATAAAATAAAAAGCCCACTACTTTTGGTTTCCATTGAGGTTTTGGTTGTTTATGATAATCGCATGTGTCAAAGGTGAAAGGTCAAGTGACAAGGGATGTGCTTTCTTCAAGGATTTGAAAAAACTTGCTCATGTTGTGGAATCAAGAGTATTTGGCAATGTGGCATTTAGTGCAGCCCAGACCTTGGCAGCCTTTTTTGTTTTGCTGGCTATATATATAGCCAAAATGTTAGATTAAAAATTGAAAGTGCTAAAAATATGTGCTTTTTGAAAGTCTCAATAGTCAGAATTCAACAAAAAAATTAAACATTTGTCAGATTTATATGTCTAGTTCAAGTAAGTAGCCAAAAATAATAGCAGCATGTATTAAAAACTTTATTTTCATATTTAGTTGTATCATGTATTTTGTCAATTGTAAACTTTTGAAAAATTGAAAATTGAAAAATGAAAATTTGAAGGTTGAAATTTTCAAGAGAAGTTTTGATTTGGGGGTTGTCATATGATGTAACAACAGATAGATTAATAATGTTTTGGTTCATTTGAGTTGATTAAGAAAATAAATATTTTCAATATTTTACTTCAAATTCAATGAAAAATCTTGATTAACCACCAAGTTTAAAAACAATAATTTAATCTAGAATTAACTAAATACGTGTTCTGTGACCAAATTTGTCTAAAATCTTCTTGTGAGTTATCACCAGTTTGACTACACCTGAAAATTGCCGAAACAAAAGCATTAGTTCACCTTGGTCTACAGCTTTGTATGGGCTTTTTTCCCATATAAATAGATGATGCATTTTTAATATGATTAGATTATAAGTGGGCCTAACTAGATTGATTATCTACCATAAAATCCTTATGGGCTTTTTGTA
>Ga0209611_10010052_pt1 | contig 14053 bp, 10 predicted proteins | sample S1TSphgellanicum_3_FD_187693 | JGI IMG/M metagenome (GOLD analysis project Ga0209611, IMG submission 187693) | Host-associated microbial communities from peat moss isolated from Minnesota, USA - S1T2_Fc - Sphagnum magellanicum MG (SPAdes) (version 2) | ecosystem: Host-associated > Plants > Peat... | reverse complement strand
TGTCCAAGGCCTAAATATTTTTTTTCTGGTCTTCCCCTAAATCCGTCCCGTCATCAAGCCGGACGGACATTTCATCCGTCCCCTTAATCGGGACGGACAGTAGCTAAAAGAAAAAAAAGGTAGTCTTTAGTTTTTTTTAGAAACTTTTAACTGGCCGCCCTGCCCCGGCTCACCCCGCCCCGCCCAGCCCTGCCCTGCCCTGCCCCTGCCCTGCGCTGTTTGTCGTGACAGACAGACGGACGGACACACATGTAGCTTTTATATATAAGATTTTGTGAATGTAGTCAAAAGTGGCAATCGTTGAGAAAATAATTTAGCCAAATTTGGGCTATATATACTAGATATGAAAGTAAGAAAAATAAATAGAATCTTTCTATATTCTTGGCTACCCTACTGGGAACTTATCATCAAAAGTCTGGTGATTTGGAATTCTTTTTGTTTGAAATCTGGCAAATTTGGGTCATATTTTTTCCCATGGAAAATTGTCAGTATTGGTTGAAATCGTATTTTTCAGGTCAAATTTTGGCAAGAATTTTCCAAGGTAAAAGAAACACTCATCCAACCAAACTCAAAATTCAGAGTATTTTTCTTTAAAGAGAATTCAAATTCAATATCACATTTACATTGTGAAAGTCAAATGGAGGCCTTTGGGGAGGTGGGTGGGGAGGGGAGGGAGGAGGGGGAATTTAGCAAATTTCAGCTATATGACAGATATGAAATTTTCATTGAAAATGGGTCCTTCTATATTTTTGGCTATATACTGTAACTTATCATACCAATGTGGCGATTTGGAACAAAAAAAAAATTGAAATCTGGCAAATTTTATATTTCATGAAAAATCCTTCGCATAGGTTGAAATCATATTTTTCAGGTTTAAAATTTGAGAAAAACTCGCCAGTAAAAAATTCAAGCATGAAAGCATTCTAATTTCTCCCACCTGCAACCTACCAGTAACTCTTGTCCTGGAAAATAGATGAATGACATCTTTGTGGCTTTTACTGCAGGTTTAGGTCATGGATGAAATTGCATGGATGATAAAAGCAAGATGTCATACATTAGGACATTGATTTGCAGTGTAGTTTTCCCCATAACAGAAGTTTGTGGACATGTGTAAATTGATACATAGTTTTCATGAACTTCTTTTTAACTTGCAATGCCGGATGAAAACATGTGTCATCCTCCTCTTTATAATTTTTTTTTTTTTTTTTTTGAGTTGTTTCTTGGTAGAGTATTTGGATGATCAAAATTTATTTGTTTTTGGGTCATTTTTCTGAACATTTTTCATTATTTCATAGAGTTCCCGAAGGGCAACTTTGTAATAATTTCCCCAAGGATGCAATCAAGAATTTCCACTTTCCAATATCCATGCAAGGAAAGAACCCCTTCTAAATGTTATCCAAATGATGCTCTACAATTTCATTTTGCTATTCTTGTGTAATGTGAAACATGAAATGTTATATTGATCAATCATAATCCAAGTAAAATCCCCAATTGTTAGTCCAAGCCTAGAGACACCTATAAGGTGTTTTATCTTGAAATTGGCAAAAAAAAATTGGTGACATGCCCACGCCCCCAAAAGATTACATTTGGAAAAAAAATTGCATATAGGGAGGGGGAAAGCTTGGCAAAACTTCTACTTGACAAAACTCATGAAGAAGTTGGGAGTAAAAGGGTCCACAAAATGGGTTCCCCCATCTCCCAAAAATCTTACAATGTAGTCAAGTGTTAACAAAGTTAGTTTCCAATTGAGTTTGTATTCTAGGAAGTCGATAGCTTTGAGCTTGTTTAAGGGAATGCCAAGTGGCCATGGTAGCCATGTTGACTAAGGAAGTAATTAAAAAAAGAACAAAGCAAATCAATGGTATGACGCCCAAGACTAAGTTTGATAGGCCTAGTGCTAGAGCTATCAATGTTACCACGATTAACATCTTCACCAAGTGCCACTTGAACCCAAGTGTAAGGTTCAATATCAATGTTGTCTCATTTGAGTCTCGCATGTTGAAAAGCTCTCCAAGCAAATTGACCTTGCTAACAATCCATTGAATAGTGACTTGGAGTCTCCACCAATCCATCATAACAAAGTAAGCAAGGTGTGTTCATTCTCATTCTAACAAACCAAAAACCACTAAGTAGACCTTTGTTCATGATGAACTATAACAAAGTAACAACCTTTCCAAGCATAGAAACATGGCATAAGTGTTTCAATAAGTCCTTTAAGTGATTTGAATGAAACTTGATAGCAATCATTTTGCTAATTCATGTGGATGGTTGCTACCGCACTTAGATATTGATCTTGTAACCCATCTACACCATGTAGTTGAATAAGGTCTTTGGTCTCAAGTTTAGAAATTGATTTCACTTGCATTCATGGGTGAAAGCGCATTAAAGTGTAGTACTTTCTGGCATATGTGGAATCCTTGCTAGTGTTAAAATAAAAATCCATATACACTATAGTAGAATACATTATATTGCACAAGTCATATGGCAAGGCTAAACGATTTTTTTTTACTTTTAGACTTCATCAATGATAAATAATTATATATATAATCATTTAATAAATGAGAAGTTAAATTATTAATTCAAATGAATAAAAAACTTTATGTTTTAAATCCATATTTCATTGTATATCTCAATTTATGGTTTTCAAAATTGTTTTCCTTTGTATCAATGGCATCACATTACTTTCCATGTCAAAAATAATCACTCAACTAAACATTTTAATAAATATAATGAGTCTGTAATCATATGATATGGATTTTTAGTACTTCAAATGTCCAATATGTTAATTCAAAATCCATTCTTGAGATTCATATGATGCGATCATTTCATATAATATATTAGTTTGTTGAATCATTTTCATATCTTATTCATTTAATTTTTGTTCCATGGTTAATAATCAAGTTGTGACATAATTATGTACTACACCTTAATGTGTTTTCACCTTCATTGTGATCCCAAAGGAGAGATTCAATCAGTTTTGTCTCAAAGAACCAAAAAATATCACCTTTGGTTTGTTGAAGGTTGTTTTCAAACATATCAAAAACTTGAAAGGTTGATGGTTGACATAGGACTTTAAGATGTCAAAATTTGATAGTTATTAAAGTAAGGGTCCTACCAAAAGTTAATTGCCTTGAAATAAAGTTGCACATGGATTCTTACATAGTAATTGTGTTACCATGAACTTCCCTAACCCAATAGACCCCAGTAGGAATTCGTTCATCATTAGTCAAACTTCATGCCACCTAGTCCCCATGTAATAAAAAAATTTCCATGCCACCCAAATCCCAACAAATTGAATCTAAAATGGTGTCCTAATTAAACTAAGTGCTAACATTCTTAATTCATACTCCTACATGTTTCAAAGACTTCTAACCTCATTTCACATTGTCCCACCAGTCACAAACCCAAAAGAAATTTAAATGAATTAATTACATTAACACTTTGGTGTTCCCAAATCCCAAAAAAAAAATCAATTTGCATCCACAATGTTTGAGTTGTCAAATAATGGCTACTTCAAAGTTTCCTCCAAACTAAGTAAGTTCTTATTCATTATCTTTTTCTTTACATTCAACTAGGCATCCATAAAAACTTATTCCAACTCAAATGTGGATTTTCTAAACGTGATAGTTGAAAAAAACCACAAGGAGTTTGGTGGCATCCATTTCCACACCTTTCCATTAGGTTGTGAAGTTTGCCCTCATTTCGTTAAACATTTCCAAGGTTCCTCCCCAAGAGTTAGCCTTATAATTAATATTTAATTAAAAGCAGATGGGCTTGAATTTGTGGATCCAAAACACCGAGACCACCCAAACTCTAAGGCAAAATAACAATGTCCCATTTCACTTTGGTCCTTGCCCTTTCACCCCAATTCCCTTAAATGAAGTTGTGATAAGGCTTTTGAGCTAAATTTTCATCTTTGCCATAAACTCTAACAACATGTAATGAACCAAATAGTGGTTAACAAGATTTAATTTGCTATTAAAACTTTTCCAACCAATGAAAATGTCATAGCAATCCAAGTAGTAAATTTGGCTTTCATTGTTTAAAATAATCTAGGAAAGTTAGCAAATCTAGGAAGCTTGAAACCTATAAGCACTCTTAAATATTAAACCCCTTATCCCTTAAATATCAATTTCAACATGTTTGTGTTCCCCCAATTCAAATCTTTATCATATTTAAAATATCAAATTTCAACCGACTTAACCCAATTTATTTCAACACATATAACCTTACAAAAAAATGTTAAGATAATTTTCTCTTTCTAAATTAGGGATAAACCTTTGAGAAATGATTTCATATCATCAACAAATGATTAATTTTTTACCATCCCCCCAATGGAAAATTGAAGTTCAAAACATTAAATTTAAAACTCTTTAACATATAACCTAGGGCATCCACTACAAGAATGAAAAAATATGGTTGAATTATGTGTTTTAAAAACAAAAGAAAAAAAGAAAAATCCTTGCTCACCCAAACAATGTCCTTTTAATATAATGCATTGTGAATAAAAATTAATGTGGAAATTTAAAAACCACCAAAATTCAAAATGTGACATGGAATTGTACCTTCTTAAACATCCCTAATTTCATCTCTCCATGTTTTGATGTTTTAAATTACATTTTATAAACAAATTGGAAGATTTTTTGAAATTACTATAATTCAATCATGACTTGTTTTGATTAATTCAACAAAATATTTAAGGCAAATATCCAAGTGCAAACCTAATGAAAAAAAAAATCATTCATTTTGGGTTCTTGTTGAAATATTTTCAATTCAAACCCAATTCATTTTTTTACAAACATTTACCCAATGAACAATGAAATTTAACAAAGTTGACAATTTACCTCATGAAGAACAAGGAATTCATGCCTTTGTTCTTTATACATGATTCAAGGTTTTGATAATCCAAATATTTGCATTTTCAAAAAAGGAGTATTTTTTTTTCATCATTGTTAGTCAAGTGTTAAATTGATTAATAGATTTTTTCAATTAAAGAATAACTTAAAATAATAATGTTCAATGTCAAGAAAATGTTTTTAACATTTTACCTTTATCATATTCATTTGATTTTTCTTTCATAAATAAATGAAGGCAATGCAAATGACAAGTTGACAAGCCCTTAAAGGCTTGTCACATAGTTCAAGGTAAACTTTTCGTATTATGGAAGACTTATAAGCCTTGGGGTGCATTCGTTAATTCTTCGCTTCAATACACTTGAAGGGCATGTGAGAGCTTTGGGATGATATTAGGAAAAGCTCTTCAAGTTTAGCTCACAAACATATCAAAATGCACAAACCAAGAGAAGAGGGTGATTATTACATAGCTAATTAATAACTAGATTAATTAATTAGCCTAAGCCTAACTAATGGGCTAGGCTAGTTAACTAGCCTAGCCCTAGTTAGTATGTAATCTAGGCCTTTGGCTAGGTTTTAGCTAGGTAGGTATGCAAGTAAATTATGCTACCTACTTAATTTACAAGTCTATGTACATGTAATATATAGATAGGTAGGTGGGTAAATTATGTTACATATGATAATTTTAAACTAAGTTTCTATGTAATCATAGGTAGGTAGATGGCAAAGGGGTGAAATTGTAGCCTCCAATCATTACCATCTTCCTCGAGGTAACGCCAAGGGAACAAGGTCAATGCCTTAGTAGTAAAAAAAAACTACCCTCACTTGCTTACTTTACTACAACTATTCAAATTATAAGCACAAATTCATGCAAAGAACAAAAGAAGAAGGTAGGGTTTATTACCTAAGAACAAACCTACTATCCTATTTGTAGGCTACTCTAGTGGTGCCAAAAGAATAAATTATAGAAAGGAAACATGGGAAATGATAATAACTAAGGAGTAACTACTTTTTAGGGCTTGGTAGTACTTTTGATGCCTCTGAGTGTGCCTCAGTGGGTTTGTAGGCCTTCCATACTAATGTCCCACCTTAATAATGCATGCACACCTTTTGGTGAAGACTACTTACCATTTGCAACACCCTCGGGACACCTTCTTAATGTTACTTTTCATTTATAGAAAGTTGCACCCATTCATGGTTATTGCCTACCATTTACAATAGTCCCATCTCGTCTACAAACTTCAACCTTCAAGTATTTTCCATCTTCCTATTACCATATATTGGATGTTACCTTTTTTGTGGTAGCTAATAATTTCCTACTCCATAACTTAGTATGTAAAAGAAACGCATAACTACTATGAAAAGGGCAACAACACATTTTGTAAGCTTAAGTTCTATACTACTTTCCACATATCCTAATAAAATGAATGCACACAAAACACGTAGAGGTTCTTCAACCATTTTCAAATAAAGAATCACACATAAGTACAAATACATTTCCAACTATTCTTTCTTTCCTAGTGTTACACCACACACTTCTCCAAGAGAATTTTCTATTCCAACTCCCAATTACAAAATTATCCAATGCCATAGAAGTCTTCCAAATCCTCCTCTAATCCTCCTTCTCGTAACTACCTACCTCTAACATAATATTTTATTTGTTAGTAAACCTAATGCTATTAATTTATTAGAATCATTAGTTATTTACACCTACAACCTACATATATTACTTACCTTCTTACCTACTTACATAATTATTGTACATGAAAATGTGAATAAACATGTGAAATCAATAAATTGACAAAAGTTATCATCGTATAAGGATGTGGTCCATTGGTTTAGGACTTGGCTTATCTTGATGAAAATGAAGGGTTCAACTTCTCATACCTATTTACATGCCTTTGGGTTAGCCTAGGTAAATTATTAAATCAAACTTACATAGTTAGGTTTGGGTGGGTAGGTAGGTAACTACCTACCCATGTATTTATAACCTAGTTACATATTTTCAACATGTCTACCAACCTAGTTACATACCTACCCACCTACCTATGTACCTATTACATATTTACCTACATACAATGAATAATTATTGTCAACGTTATTTTAAAATAAATTATAATATTTATTAGGTAGCATTTGTAAAAAATATTGTCAAAAAATCAATGTTAAAAAATGACAAAAGTTTTGAACATTTTAACCACTCAAGATGGTAGTAAAAAAAACACTTTGATCAAAGTGGTTTTGTCAAAATTGACTTGTGCAAAACGGCAATTTGGCCAAATGGAATAAGACACAAAAGGAGGTCTTTTCGACTAAGTTTTCTAGTCCTATAAATTGTGATTTCTTGTAATGATACCTCCTACAATATCTTGATTTTAACAATAATAAAATTTTACATTGTGTATAGTCAAACTAATCATAATCTTGAAACTTGTCACAATAAGGAAAAAGTGGTAAAAGGCAAAACAAGCAAAACCACCTATTATGTCAAAACCATCATAGGAAGCATTTAAGGCTATTGTGGTATCATTGCATACATGTATATTATTGTCGCAATGATTAATATTCATATGGCAATGATCTAACTATAGATGGGCAAAAACATAGTTAATGGTGTTCTTTTGGATGGAGGATCAAAAGTCAACATAATTAACTTGAACAACTAAATAACTAGTTAAGATTTCTTACATTGAAATCAAATTTTTATAACCTATTAATGGGTGATCAAACCACTACTACACAAGTTGGCCCAATTAGAAACATTAATATATTTGTGCACGAAATACCATATGTTGTCACATCCATAATGTTACATAAAAAAAACATAATGGACTCTAGCTAGTTTTGTTGCTTAAAAGACTTTGGTTAAAGGAGGCCAAATTTTTGTATGATTAAGAAACAATGTGGTTGTTGGATTCAAGGTTGTTGGATTCAAGGCAATGGAATAGTGAGGACAATGACATTATTAATCATTTGGGAAATGATAACAAAAGGCTATAGGTTTTTGTTTGTTGCATGCGTTCTAATACACGTTAAATAGATGATGAGGATGTTATGTTTACCATTGAATAAATTTATTTTTTATTGGTACCATTGTTTTACTTGAGGATTCAATTTCATTGATTGACGTAAATGTAGAAAATTCCTCATTAATATCAAGTCAAAAAAAGGTGGTCGAAGAACCGATTATGGGTGGTACTTAGTAGGCCATTGATGTTTGTAAATCAATGACATTGAAATATATAGTTTATATTGAAACTTTTTATCATCATACCCCAAGTGGTATTGGGGTGGATGAAACTTCGATGCATGTCAAAATTTAATGCATGCAAATTATTTGTTAGACATTGAGCAAGGAACAACTTTAAAAACTCAATCTAGGAACTAAGGAACAATCATAATTTGACAAAATGTGCACTTCTAAACCAAAATCAAACAAGTTCATTGGAGATTTTATTATGGGAGTTCAAAAATGTTTATGCACGGAATTATTAAAACCTAAAGGGGATTCCACAAGAATTAGCCAACCACATGATCAAATTGAACACTTTGATACCACCTATTCATGATGTAGGGTATTGAATGAATTTAAATTATAATGCAACAATTGGCAAGCAAGATATTACAAATTGTTGATATCATGCTTGTAAAACTAATAGAAGAAATAACTTAGATTTTTCTTTTGGTTGTGGTGTTAACTTAAAGAATATTAAATTATGCATTTGTGTAAATTTCAATAAGTTGAATGTAGGAACAAAAAAAGGATCCATGTCCTTTTATTTAGTAATGTATTATGATTGGACATGAAACAAATTAAATATTTTGGATGGATATTTGAAATATCAATAAATATCCATATCACTAAAGGACAAATACAAAATAACATTTGTTAATGATTATTGTTTGTTTGTATTGCAAGTGATGTTGTTTGGAGTCAAGAACAAGTCACCTGTTTACAAAAAACCAGTAAGTAAATAATTTTTATAAATGTTTCCATGAAGGGTGCTTCTTTATTTTGATGTCACGAAATGATAGGCTCATGAAAGTCCTATGTTGTGCTAGAAATTGATATCCTCATACACACAATATGTGTGTTTCCCACATTTTGTGTATTGTGTCAAAAATTGATTAAAAATAATAATATCGATGTTCTATATTCCATGAAGGCATTATATGATATTAATGTGATTCCTTTTTTTGTATAATAAATTTTAGTTTAAGACAATATTTGAACAACTTTGGGTGCATTGAAATCTCATAGATAGTACTTTCCTTTTGTGGGCAAACATTGAACATAAACAATGAATTGAATGTTGCACTATGTGCAAAATTGTTGTAAGACAATTACCCAACTAAAAATTGTGAATTTTAAAAAAATGTATTTTAAATATTACAAATGTACCAATTATTAAAAATTCCCCATATTTTAAAAACAAAGGTGTGTGGTGTGCATTATTTAAGTGATAGATTTTAGGTTCAATTTTTGTTTTCAAAAAATCATCTTTTTCATTATATGGTTTTTTTGGATGATTTTTTTTCAAATGTTCATCCAAGGAGACCATCCTTGCAAGAAGGTTCTTGGGATGTTTTTATTATGCAACTTGGTACCACTTCCATGGGGAAAACAAATAAGGAAGTTGTAAGGCCTTAAATTTTTTAGAAGTTGCACAATGGATGAATGGTCATTTCATTTTTCATTTTTTCATCTTTCAGCCTTATATTTTCATCCATTATACAACTTCAACTTTTCATTTATCAATCAAATTTTCATCCTTTACATTATGCCACCTTTGTCCATAATTATTCAACTATTTGTGCAACCTTACAAAATATTTTGTGCATTTCACATATTTTGACTGTTTGTGGAAATTTTAAATTTTCAAATGAAATCCAACTTCCTCAAGGAAGAGATCCATGAACAATAAGTGCTCCAACTATTCAATGACCATGCTCTTCCCTACGACAACATAACCATTTCCCAAGGCAATTGTTAAACAACAACATAGTTGCAATGAAAAAAAGCAATTCTTTGAAACAACACAACCACTTCCCAAGGAATGAATGTTTTCTTTCTCTTCATCAAATGATTTTTCAATTAAGATGGAAATGGGAAAATGGTTTTATCACATTGACTCCCATTTAAAGAAGAAATGATCAATTGTTGTGTTGCACCATTTTGATTAAACAACCTAGTATTCTAATTTATAATTGTATTTAACACAATTATCACAATTGAAGGACAATGAGAAAATCAAGATTGATATAGTGTTGGGAATCAATGGTGGGCATGCATACATTGTGTTGGAGATCAAGTTGCATATAATTCGTTGCTATTGATAGTACTTGCCCATTTTGTAACAACCCTCTTGTTAGGCCCATTAGTAGTTCATAGCATGGAAACTTTACATACCTTCAATGTGATATTGTAGCATTGGATGTCTATGTATGGCCTACGACATAGGTTAATTTAGAATAAATTTTTAGGCCAAAAATAAAATAAAAATTGTGGTGCCATTGGGAATATCATAAATGTCATTAAGGAAATATGTGAATCTCATAAGGAACATTGTATATGAACAATGTCCACAAGAAGAAAATGAGGAGAAATAAAACAATTATTTGAAGAACATGGGAACACATTGCAAAATTGATAAGAAACAAAACAAAATTTCTTGAAGACATATTGTGAGGACGTGAAGAATATTCGAGTTATTCAAAACTAAAGTTCAATTTAAGACAATGGGACTTTATGAATAATTATAATGTTCTTCATCAAGTCACCTTGTCTTAAATTGGGCTCTAATTTTGACAATGTATTTCTTATGTCATCCCCAATTTGAGTATAACCATAAATTGAATGAAATTGGGTAATGATTTATTAAACTATGTATCAATTTTGTAAAGCTTTTATTCAAACAAGGCTTGTTATGAGCAAAAGTGAAGATGCAAGTAAAGCAAATCCAAAACCAAAGGTGAAACTTTTTAACAACCAAATTAAATGAAAAAACTACTTTGGTCCCCCAATTCCCCCCAACCTTATTGTAATTATTATTTTTTGTGTATTTTTAAAACTTAACGAAAAACATTTTGCAATTTGTGAATGTGTTAATGGAAGGCACTTTACATTAGAACACATCGAGCGTTTTGTAACTTGCTTTTATGACTTATTATTAGTTTAAAAAAATGTTTACAACTAATGACTATTGAGTTGTTAAATCCATGTTGTTTCACCCATTTAGTCGCAAAGGACATATAATTGTAAAACCCAATCATCTTATCAACTAGGATTTTTCAAAATAAAATAATATTGAAATTCCATATCATCATTGACCTTGGTTTGACATGTGAAATGCATGCCATGTTAACTTAGTCATTTTATTCAATTAAGAGTTACAAAAGATGCATTGATAGATGGATGACATGTGTCAAAAATCTATAAACACATGTTCAATTATGAATCGTCACACATGAGCAAAAGTCAACCTAGCTTAACCTACTTAGCCCTAGGTTACCTAAGTTATGTTATGTAGTCTAGGTTAAAAACAAACCTCGGCCTCTTAACCTAGGTAATCTAAACTAGGTTACCTAACATGGTTAAGTGGCCTAGGTATCATAAGTTACAAAAACAAGGACTTGAACGCTTTATTTCCACTTTGGGGTCCAACTCTTCATCCATTGTAGTACCATTTTTTTATATAAAATCTATTAAATAAAAAATTGTAATGGTCAAACTTCTTAACCTCAAATTAAATTAGGCCACCATAAGTTGACATATGTCCACCTACCTATTACCTACAAATTTAACCTAGGTTAACATACGCCTCCTTATGTTAAAATAATTTAGTTTAGTTAAGATTATTTAAGTTCAAGGGTATATTTAACTACGATAAATTTAGGTTAATCTAGGGTAAACCTAAACTAAACTAAATTAATTTAGGCTAAACATAGACTAAGGTAGTCTAAACATGGTTAAACATCTGTAAACATAATTATTCAAACTAAACATGGTTGAAATTTGTTAATGTATAACTATATTAATATAATTTATATAAAATAATAATTTAGGTTAAACATGGCTAAATTAACATAAATGAAATTAAACATAATTTTTATTCTATAACATGGTTAAACAATGATAAATTAAGCTAAATTTGAATATTTAGGTTATGTTTGGAAAAATTAAGATTAAATTCACTATTGAAACAATACATGGCTAAATATGGCTAAATTGTGATAAAATTATAAACTAAACTACGTTACTTGAATTAAACTTGGTTTATAAAAGGATTGGTTTTATGCAATTGTAGTTATTTTTTTTAGTGATTTTTATTAGTTGCATGAATCATAATGTTGATTACTAATTGCTTAAAAAATTCTTAATCATTTTTAAAATTGTGTTGGACATTGTAGTTACATAGGACAAATCGTAAAATACATGTTTTGGCATTATGAACACTTTTGACCAATCAATAAATATAATTTTATAAAAATTAGTGTTGATTACTAATTATAAGACCTTGTTGACACATGGCATGCCACATCATCATCATTAGAAATTTGAATCAACATTAGTTATTATTAATCACAAAAATAAATAGTATTTTTAAATTTTTAAATTTAAATCATTCAAATATATTAATACAAATTCAGAAATAATAATATATTTACCCAAAAATTAAACAAGTTGTCATATTGACTATAATCACAAAACCATGATATCACATGACATCTTGATGTCCTTTGCAAGTACATAATAATTTTTGTGACCAAATAGTTATAAACGTAGTCAAAAAAAAAAAAACATTTAAAAAACTGGTCACAAAACCTATGATGTGTTGTTGGGTTATACATCGAAATCCATGAACAAGCATTTCAAAAAGAAAAATGCCCATAAAGGTGAGTGTTTTGCTTTTTGAAATTTTGCATTTAATTTTTTTTTTTTTGCCATGATACCCAACCCGATATCAAATTTTAAAATAAAATAAAATGACATAAAATTTATAAATTGAAGCATTATCAAAATAATGAGCGTTTGGCTTTCAGACTCAAGGGCACCCCTAAGTATCACGATATTGTTTTTAAAGTCCAATTTTTACACCAAATGATGCTATTGAATTAAGGCATTCCCAAAATAACATGCCTTTAAAGCTAGGTTGGGGTTTTTTTTAAATGCCCATGTTTTAAAACATTACAGGGCTACACTTTTCATTTTGTCCCAAGTTCCATGAAAAGCAAAGAGAATCAAACGTTTGCATCTTTGTAAAGGTTGGGGATAAAATTTGAACAAGGAACTTATTTGGGGATGATAGTTATAAACATAGTTAAAGTAGATAAGTCAGTGAACAAATAATTTAAAACTCAAAAGAGGTTCGATCCTCACACATTGTTATTTTATTTCCAAAGTTCAAAAAATATTTGTAACGTTCCACCTAATGCTTCCAAGGTCACAAAAATTGCTCAATTTGGTAAAGGGATGAGGGAAAATATGGAATGTTTGGTGTAAAGGGGTTTAATGTTTAGTGATGGATGAATTAAAACATATTAAAATTTTGAGCTTAAAACTTCTAATCATTACATCTTTACCTCTAAAATATAAAAAAGTTTTGTAAAAATTTAGTTGATGAACCCATCAAATTTTTAATCATTCAAAACAATAAAAAATGAAGAAAATATGGGGTTGGAATATAAAGAAGTCTAAAATCATTTTTTCAAAAAAATTGGAGCAAATTATCATTCATCGTCTTCATGTGTTTTTTATATTGCTCCTCTAATTTTTGACATGAAAAAATATCTAATTTGCACATCCAATGACACAAAAATCACTCAATTTGATTAAAGAATGAAAAAAATATTTAAAAATGTTCAATGACAAGTACATGTTTTATGATGAACAATTTTACCCTACACTCTATTTATATCTTATGTGAAGTGTGAACCAACAACTCCACTACTAAAACCCAAAGTAAAATAATAAAATCTTAAATTGTTTCTTTTAATTATAACCCTCTTAGCTTGAGATAAAATCTCCATGTTCAAATTTGACCATTCCTAGGTTAAATATATTCAAAAAGAGATATAATGCCAAGGTTTCTTTTGGTCTTAGTCTCTTCTTCAATATTTTGTAGTTCAAATGATTTAATTAATTTGTTATTATTTATTTAATTTTTTCTCTCAATTACATACTCAAATCTTTTGCTCAA
>Ga0209611_10010047_pt1 | contig 14060 bp, 5 predicted proteins | sample S1TSphgellanicum_3_FD_187693 | JGI IMG/M metagenome (GOLD analysis project Ga0209611, IMG submission 187693) | Host-associated microbial communities from peat moss isolated from Minnesota, USA - S1T2_Fc - Sphagnum magellanicum MG (SPAdes) (version 2) | ecosystem: Host-associated > Plants > Peat... | reverse complement strand
GTTTTTTTTTTTTTTTTTTTTTTTGAAAACTATTCTTATCATTTCCCTTGTTCGTGTTGCTTCTACTTGAGGATTGTGGCTTCTCTTAAAGCTTTTGCAAGAGAGAAGGGGAAAAAAAAACTGAAATATATTATGATAAATTTCTTGAGGTTAGTATCATAATTAGTGTTGGGTGTTTTGATAATTCTATAGTGATGTTCAACATCATGGAGAAATTCACAAAGGAAAGGTGTGTTAGCATTGTGTGCTTCGGAGAGAAGGAAGTCTTTCAAAACCACCTCCAAATGGTATGCAAAATTTACATTTCTAGCTTTGTAGCTTTGAACAAACTAATCAAAAAATGGTTGAGATGATGTCAATAATGCTCCATCAAAAAAACAAGCTCATTGCAAAATATTGAGAGGAGTTGGCATGCATACTCACACTAACATAATAGGGTTTTGTTTGAAAGACCAAAAGGAAGAACATTTTCAATTTTGTCAGAGGAGTGTCAATGCTAATGAGATGCAAGATGGGGTGGATGAATTTGTGCAGTATGGAACTTGCTTCAACAAAAACCAAGTTTGTTTGATAGACAACAATATCATGGAGAGAGCTACAACATTTTGCAAATACAAAATGAAAAAAAAAAATGGTGTTATTCTTGTAAATGTGATTTTGGAGATGTTGAAGTTTAAACAATTTTACCTAACACCATCGTGGGTTGTCCCATTCAAAAATAGTGGCATGGAAATTTTGAAGTTGCAATCTCTATGGAAATGCATGATGATGCCACCAAGTGTGGAGTTGGACGATGTTGCAAGAATTTTTTATGAACACACAAACCCTGATTCAAGGTTGAAAAAGATAAGAAGATAACAACATGCCTAGGAGTTGTGAAAAAGGGGGTCATCACTTTCACAATCGCATCAACAATAATCATCTCTTGTCGAAAATACAACAAATACATGTGAGAGGTGTAAACAAATAAAATAAATAATATTTTATTTTATTTATTATTCTATAGCCTTACAACCAAAACAATGTAAAAAATGTGAATTCTAGTTGGGGAGGGGGGGATTTCATAATCTTTTGGTGATGGGCCAACCAAATGGTCCATTGCAACCCAAAAAAAATCATCAAGACATTTGTGCTTTGGGACGCATCACAACCAATTACACTAATTTATATGAATCACAATAACTACCTAAGTTGTTGAAAAAGTTTAAGCCACATTAGTAGAAAACATGTGGTTAGACCACTATGCAAACCACTCATTTTGCATTGTTATTATTATAGTGGGTTTCAATAGGTTTCATGATTTAAGGTAGTGGTTAGTGTCCAATGGGAAAAGGAAACCATTGAATAAGCCATTGAAAGGTTTGATTCAAAAAACTTTTTTGGTTTTTTTAAGGCGCCTAGGCAGCAAGTGTATAATTTGTGGTTCTATGGGTGGTTTCATGTGGTGATTATTAGGGTGACTAATCAAACCCTAATTGATTAATCAAACATAGTTTTGATTGGTCAAATGCCATGTGGCATTAAACATTGGCCACCCAAGTTATGCCACATGGCATTTAAACATTGACCACCTAGACTAAACGACAAGGCATTTAAACATTAACCATTTAGGTTATGCCATGTGGCTAAAAATTAAATGACTTAAATTAAACCTAAAATTAGGTACCTAGGTTTAGGAACCTAAAACTTAAAACCTAAGCAACTAGGCTTAAATTTAGGCACTTAAAATAAACTTAGGCAACATAATCCTACCCTAGGAACATACATTATGTCCTTTCATAGGTTGCACGTAAAGCTAGACCACTAGATTAAGCTTAGATATAAACCACCTAGGTAGATAGGTAGGTAGGCCAAAATAGGTAGGTAAGTAAGATCCAATCTATTTTTTGGTGACAAGCTTTTTTTATTGGCTCATCACATGTAATATTTGCACTTTGAATATATTAAATGCATATATTATGTGTAAATTAATACCTTTCCATCTAATTATATAATTTACAACATTATTTCACATCATCCTTTGTCCCACTGTACAAAAGTACCCAACTTTGACCATTATTATCTTTTTCATATTTTGTCCAAATGAAAATAAATAATTTTCATTCTTAATTTTTTCCCCAAGATTTAAACATTTATAATAAAAAAAATTAAACCAAAATATCAAGTAATATGACCAAAATTGCATTTGAATCTTCACTATTTCATACATTTGAATAACAACAATGATATCTTGAAGATTTCTTTTTTTCTTTTTTTTCATAAAATGATTTGTAAATAACCATGTTTATAATCAACATGGCTATATATATATATATATAATTTCCACCTTTTACAAATAAAAAAATCAATAAAATATTTTATTTATGGAACATATAATATTATTTACAATATTTTTAAATTTTATAAAAATTATAAAAATTATTTCAATGTCATAATTATTATTTTATACACTTTTTTATTTCATAATTTTTATCAAATTTTATTGTGAATAGTAAATTTTAATATTATTTTTAATTTCCTTTCCAGTTCATTAAGTGTGATTTAGTATAAATTATTAAAAATTTCCAAGTTGTATGACCAACTTGAGTGTTTTAATAATATTCTAGGCATCAATTTTTTATTTAATTTTATGGTTCAAAAAATATATGTAATAGAAAATAGGTAGGTACCTAGATATATAGGTAGGTAGGTGTAGGAGGTAGGTAGGTAATTACCTACCTATAGTTACTATATACATAGGTTTGTATATATGTATAATTTGAAAGTAAAGAACTTTCATGTGGTTAACCCAAGTACAAGTACTCTTTCCACTAATGCAAAACCACTTAGGTGATATGGTTAGGTGGGGTGGGAGTGGTTTAATCTTGCCCGAAAATAAAATTGGGCAAAAAAAGTTGAAAAAAAAATAAGACTACTATTGTCAACCACTATAAAACCATTATAGTGGGGATGTAGTGGGTTATGCCTAGTCATGTTGCCAGTTAGTGGTTTGTCACAATGACAAACCACCCAAAGTCAATTTGGGTGGTTGGCTGTAGTGGTCTAACCACATGTTTTTTAGTAGTGCTAAAAATGGTGACGAACAAAATTAGGAATAAAAGTTCTATTCAAAAAATGAAATTGAACAAAATGTGCATTCAAGATGCTCCTTGTAATAGCACCACCATAGTCTCATATTGGTAGGATATGCTAATGTTTGGGGAGTATCAAAGTATGATATTTTTTTGTGAAAGGTCAATCAAACTAACCCATTGCAAGAAGAAAAAAAAAAAAAAAAAAAAAACTTGAACTTTGGGATGCACTCACAACTAATTAATATGGATTTGCAAAAAGGTATGGTCATTAAAAGTATATAATATATACATTTACGTGTCCCAAAACATTTGCACGAGGCTATGTAAATGTAAGTGTAAAAAGTTTGGACATGTAAGTGTAAATGCTTTACACTTGCACAAGACTCACACACCATATATATGGCTACTTACTCACACAACATTGGTTAAAACTTGAAAAAAATTTAATACACACCAAAACAAGTTCCATACATAGAGGCAAGGTTTTTAAACCCATCAACAATGGGAGGACATTGAGGATGCATTTCCATGATCTCCCACCCATTTAACTAAAAGCAAAATTTGCTAAAAAACATTGTTTTTTAAAAAAAATTATGTTTCTAGCTAAAGAGGCTATCATTCATATAAAAAAAGTGGCAATCATCCCTAAGAAAATTTAACCAAATTTGGTTATAAATCTGAAATAAAATACAAAGTGTCAATCATCTTTCTATATGTTTGGTTACACGATGACAATCACATATATGAATATGTTGATTTTTAATTATTATTTTCCTTCACTTCAAGAAATTGAAAACTTTCAAAAACAGGTATATTTGAGTTTTATTAATTTTAATGTCTCCTTTTGGCAACATATCATCAATAAAAAAAGGTTGACTCAAATAGTTGGGGCATTTATGTAAAATGTTGAGACACTAGCTTACTATTGTAGGGTATTAATAAGAATATATTGTAATATGTAAACCCTTTTGCCATAATTTGACCAAATTAATTGGGGTTAAATAGTGGGTGAAACATGAAATTTTATCTTTAACTAGGTGCCTTAATGATTAAGAATGATGTTGCAAAGCTAGTTGCCAACATCAAGATTGACTTTTTTTAAAAATATAATGAAAAGTTTTGGATGCAAATGTTTGTATAATAGTTTGCCTAAAATGTTTTGGGGTAGAATATTTAATATTTATTTACACCCGTTGTCCAGAGCTCACGAAGTCAATGGGGGAACATGGCAATTCATGATTATTATTCATGATGAAGGTGATTTTCCAGCACTTTGTGTGTGACATGCATCAAGTTGTGATTGCAACATTCATTTTTGCGTGTTCTACCTTCAAAGTGTTTTGGAATTTCCCCTACAATCTCATGTATATAGTTGTAAATGGGTTTTAATGTTTTCTTGACATTGGTGTGAATTTCAACATTGTTTTGTGAACATTACCAAAACTAGGTCCATGTTTGAAGTAACGAACATTGTGAGAACAAACGCTCGCATGAGGCAAAATGAAACCAAGCCCGATTTTGATAATGCCTATCACTATAAACATTATTGAAATAAGGACCCACATGAAACAAAGTTGAGGCAGGCGTAATGTTGGAAATGCCCACAAATAAACGCATTACACAATGTAACAATTGATGGTTTTTGTATTAATTTGTTTTTTTCATGAGAAAATATGACACGAGACATTTCAAAAAGTGGAATGCTCACAGGTGCAAACATTTTGATTTTCAAAATGCTTTGTGGGTTCTTACATTTGGTAAATGTTCTTGATGCAAATACATTACAAACTTTGTCAAAGGTTTTTACATGATCTCCACCATGTCATGTCATTTATACCATATGTTCATCATGGTGTAGGATGTTGGTCTCAATAGTAACTGGGTCATTTGTATAAAGAGAAAAAGGCAAAAGATTTTCACCTTGCATCAATTTGCTTTGTAATTTTTTCTCAAGGTTTTTTGTAGTATAACAAGATTTTACGAATTAGGTGTTGCTATAGATTTTTACAAATCATTTTGAACAAGATGTTGTGAATGCTTGCAGTTATCATCTTTTTTAGTATTTTACACATTTGCAACCACTAGTTTGGATGGGTTCTTCAAACAATTATTGCATGAAAATTAAGAATTTAGAATAGAACTTCATTTCTAATTGCAAGTTGCACCAATATCCTTGGTAACAACTCCAAGAAATCTTGACCAAAATGTGGAACAATCTTGATATCTCCTGAGTTTTGTTGAATTTAAATTTTTTTTCCCCTACTTTTTGAAGCTACAATTTCCTTTTGACCACCAATCTATGCAATAGCTTTTGATACAAAACATTGAATGATTCACAAATTAAAAGTCATCATTTCTTTTGGGACCATAAGTACAAGAAAATAAAGTTTGGAAGTTCATAATATTCTATAGATCAAATGAGGTTTGTTTTTGCATATATTTATTTATTTATTTATTTATATTTGAGAATTAAATCATGTTTTCATCCATGGCCAAAATGTTGATTAGATGGGCCCAACCCAAGAGCCTTGACAAAAATGTGAGTGCTTGGGTTTTCAAGTTTTAACAATCATTCTAGTTGGTCATCATCATCTACATTTTCATGATGTCAATTATGCCTCAAATCTTTGTGTAGAATTTGCCCATTGCACTTCCATGGTTACAAGTTACAACTAACATTTAATTGTTGGTTTTAACCCCTCTAATGAGTAATCAAAGACAACTTGAGTAAACTAACATCTATTAGTACCATAGTACTTAAAAGCCTTTTGTTGGGTTTTTTTAAACATTCTAAATATCCCAACATTAGACTAAATCAATTTGGATTCATGGTTAACATTTTCTAAGTTAATTATAATCACTTAAAGGCTACACCCAAGAGGTGAAGGTACCAATATAAGTGCTAGTTCACATACCCAATGCCCATCAAAAACAAATGACTAACAATTTTTAAATGACTTTACAAATCCTATCATAACATTAATCAAAGAAAATCATGGAATCATATTAAAAATGACCACGTGAAGGTCCAATATATGATTCATACCAATTAAATTCGCAAATGAGGTTTCTCACACAAGGAGATCAAAACCAAGGTTTGAATGCATAAGAAACCACAAAAGCCTTGATGAAATTCAATTCTTCAAACCAAAAGAAAAAATTCCCATGCAAGGAGCTTGAAAATACCATAGTGTGGGGTTAGCTTCCACATTGACAAGATGAATATTTTTTTAATTAAAAATATTGTACATGAGTTATTATGATATTATTATATGAGAAGTGAAATTATTTAGATTGTAGCTTTTGATTGTTAGGATTGCTTTCCACACTTCAACTTCATATCTTCATGAAAATTAATTTCATTATTTAAAGGATTATTTTATTATGAAACTAGTTAGAATAAAATACTATAAATCTAGCCAATTATGTCCAAATTTTGACACATAAGTTATCATTGACCAAGCCTTGGGAAAGCAAAATTAATTCCTATTGTGGATTTTGGCTGTCTTTCATTGGTAAAATGCATTACAAATTTTAACATAATATATACATGTTTATGTTGTACTTATATTGTTCCTAAATATAAATCCATTATAAATACAATATACATTTATGGAAATTGTGCATGTTGGCTATATATTAACAACTCCATTGCAAGTGTTGGGCACTTACTTAATTTGATGAGTTAGAACCATTAGTTTTGGTTTTAATTTGTGAAACTGATTTAGAACCATGTCTAATTTTGGATCTAGTTTTGAAATTAGAATTGGAAACAATTTTGAAATTTGACCTAATTTTAGAATTGAAATGGACCCATATTTAGTTTTAGAACTAAAACCAATTTTTTTGAAAATAATGTTATTTGGGGAAAAAGATAATGGAACTAGTCTAACATGATGTTAATCAATAATAAATTGTTGGTTTTAATCTTGGTTATGGAGCCAAGTCTAATTTTTAGAATTAAAACTTAAATTTCAAATATTCAAAAATCAAACCCAAAATTGGACTTGGGGAGTTTGGTTTGCTAACCCAAATAGTGATCAAGAAATATGGTGTGCAAAATTAATTGAATGGAAATGCAACAAAATGGAAAATCACCAAATGACACCAATGTAATTTATTTGGATCACTGTTCCATGCACATTTTGTAAAGTGTCTTACCTACTACAATCATGTTGTAAAGTATCCCAAATTCCAAATCACAACTTGAAGTGTCGTTGGATCTAAACCGATTGTTAATGTATGTTGTTGGATTTAAGTTGATCGCTAACATATATTGTTGGATCAAGCTTGATCACCAACAAGTTTCTACAACTTTCATGGCATCATTACCCCTTGATACAGTCATGATTGTAATGCCTTTGCCACTTTTAGCTCCAACAATGAGTCCTTTGCATGTACATTGTAATGGGGTCAAAACTTGGAAAGTTTTAGAAAATCTACTATGCATAATGTAGGTATGTCATGTTTGTTTTATTCTATAATGACCATTGACAAGTGTATTCAAGTTTGTTGGAAATCATGTAATGTGATCTATTGATGCAAGCTTATATGTGTCCTTGGACCTTAACCAAATTTTTGTTCTTTTTTTGTCTTTGCTAAATTTTTTGTGTCTTTTGTCAAGTTGTTGAACTTTTTGTGTCTTTATTGAGTTGTCGCGCTTTTTGCGTCCTTATTGATAAAAGTGCACAATGCACATTGGTGATTATAATCTTTGTTGAACTTGTATTTCAATAGTTCTTGAAGTTGACAACTTTTGAAGGATAAGGGAGATGTGGTTCACTTAACTTACAACATAACTTAATAATTAGGATCATTGCATGGGTTGATGATGAATGTTCATAAACTCACCCTATTTGTGTTTCTCTATGTCCCTTTTGTTTTTATTTTTTGTTGTATGTTTGCATTTTGAAATTGAAAGACAATGGCACTAACATTAACACAAAAGAAAAATAGTGTGATGTTTAATTTTTTCAAGTCCAATAGAAACCCTAAAGATTCTTCTCCTCTTGTGATCCTTTTTAAACCTAAATTAATCCCATTGTTTGAAGCAAGTTTGAGTGAAAGAAGGTTGGGTCCAATATTGATTTTAAAAGTAATAATTTTGCAACGTAATTACAAGATATCTATGTTATTCTAGAGGAAAAGAAAGAGGTGCCCCTACTTAAGAAACCTAAGAAAAGCTAACATTTCAAGCAAGTGTTGAAATGTTTGGGCTACTCAATTCAATGGGGAAAAATGTTAAGAAGTGAAACTAGAGAAATTCATATCGTGAAATGCATGATTTATTTCATTTTTGAAGGGCAAGGATGTGATATTGGGGCCAAAGGCTAATACTTTTCAAAAACATGTGAGGAAAACAAATATTCTTTGAAAGATGCCACACTTGGGCAAAAAAAGGGGAATGAGGTTGTTTATTCTACAAAAAGTTGCATCACAATTATTGAAGAAGTTCAAGGAGGGCTCAAGGGGGAGCAAGGTTGGAAGCAACAACAACTTGCCATAATTCTACATTTGTAACAACAAGCCTAACCCATGCTTGAGTTTGAGTGATTAGTTGAATGGGTAATAATTGAATGTATGAATGAGCAAATCATGAAGATAATGAAAAAAATCATTTCAAGTTCAAAATACCTTGCATTGTTTTGTGATGAAGTAACCACAATTGATAACCAATCATGAATTGCTATCCATTTTTATGTTGTTTAGGATTGGTGTCACTTACTTGTATTCAATTTTGTAAAATAGGTTACTAAGGGAAGGGGTTTAAATAATTTGACTAAGGTTATTATGGATGCTTTGAAGGAACATGGTGGTCTTTTTTATACAAATGTTGTTGCAAAATTATGTCTTTTGGGGCTAATGGTGTGAATGTTTTCCAAGGGGTGAACAATGGTGTTACTCACATAATTCAAAATAAGTATTCACTTCATTTGAACAACACTCATTGCATGGCACATTACATAAACCTATCAACATTTTAGAAGCAAGTCACCCTCTAAATGTAACCAAAATTTGCCCATCAATTCTATTTGCAATTATTTTTGACATGCAATCCAATGTTTTTAATATCACCATGCAATTCATTTCATGTTAATCCCTTAACTTGACTTAGGTGCACTCTAAAGGCTTCCCACATTTTATTGTATTTTTTCCTTGAGTTTTTCAAATTGGCAAAAATTTGCATTAATACAAGTGTTGGGATTAATGGAAGATTAACAAACATTTTCCACCTTTATTACCTCAATGAACACTTACATACCATTATGGGAATGTATTTTCAAACTTTCTATAGTTTGAATATTTTCCCATGAAGCATGTTTTGATGAATGGAAAGAATAGAAATTTAAATGAACATTGGTTTAGACTCCAAACTCCATATAAGGGGCTTGAACGTAAGCAAGGTTTGAATTAAATTATAGAAATTGTTTAGGGTCTTGTTTCAATGATGACAATTTTTGGCCAAAACTTGGTGGTTTTTTGCTAAGGAAGGTATAACATTCATTTAGAAGGTTGAAACTACTTTACCATGGACCATGTTTGAAAGTTTGCCATTGTGTTTGAGTTGTCATTGAAGGTCTACCATTATGTTTGAAACTTAAGTTTTAGTTTGAAGGTTTGCTATTGTGTTTATGTGATTGAGTGTTTCAGTGTTTAAACTTGAAGGTTTGGACCTATTTGTTGGTTTGTTTAAGTGTCTATCTAAGTTTGAAGATCCATTTTGTTTGAGTTTGAAGGTTTGAAGATATGTTTATTTATTTAAGGTTTGCCATTGAAGGTTTGAAGGTCTATATATATTTTTGAGCTAGTTTGAAACTTTGTTTGTATGTCTAAGTCATATGTTTGAAGGTTTGCTTGTTTGTTTGAGTCATATGTTTAAAGGTCTATCCATTTGAATATGTTTGAACTTTGAATGTACGTTTGAATTTGTTTGAACTTTGAAGGTTTGTTTGAAACTTAAGTCTATTGCAAGTATCTCTATCCACGTGAGTCATATGTTTGAAAGTCTGGCTGTTTGAGTTTGTTTGATTTTTGAAATTTATTTACTTGAATCATATGTTTGCATCATAGGTGTGTCCATTGTGTGTTTACATTGTATTTGAATCTTTGTGTGTATGGGTAATGTGTCTTAACTCACGAGTCCTCCATTTTAAGTTATAACTCTTGTTGTGAAACAATTGCCCAATGATGAACAAGGCCTTTTTTTCATGCATGTTTGAGAAATCTTATCACATACCACATAGATAGTTCCATAGTGCATCACCATAGAGCTATGTAGTACGTGGGCTCTCTATCCATATATTATATTATCCTTTGTAAATATCATCATTTTTTGCCTATATAAATTTGCATATCTCACCAACTTGGAATAAAATTTGTTTATTGCACATAACCAATTTTCTATTTATTCAAGTTTTATTTAACCAGAAATTTCACAATATAACGTTTGCAATGTTGCCAAATATTCACTAAAATTGTGTTTGTAAAAGGCACTTGCTCAAAATTTCAAAATCCTTCCCAAAAAAAAAAAAAAAAGGTTGTTGGTCACTCTTCCCCCCCATCCCTCTTTGAGCACAGCTCTTCTTTGACCACATGTACCATGCACCATTATGACCATTTTCCTCGAAACTTTTATTGTGATATCTGCTACTATAATAATTCCTCGGATATTCTTTACAGTTACATCCATACATCCATATGGATGTGCTCAATTGTCGAGCAGCTTGAGCAGCAATAGCAAAATAAGTTTGGTCACCAAAGTGGCCAAGAAGTAGACCATGGGATTTGGGGTCAAAAAAGAAACACCCAACAAGCTCAAGTCCTTTCCAGTGTTGGGTGGGTACTAGAGATCACACCAAACCCTTACAGGGTATCAAGGTGGTTCTTAAGGTTCATGATCATGGTTCTCAAAGGAAATCAAATACCCAGTTCTGCTATATAACCATGGTTCTCCAAAACTAAGGTTGATGACCACAAGTGACAAGCAACCAGTGTTTCCCTCTTACACACTGGTTTGCATGATTTTACTTCAGGTGTAAGAGGATCTGTTTTGGGGTGTAACCAGGGTTCTGCACCAATAATCCAACTCACAAGTGGAACCGGCTGAACCCAAAGTGGAACCCACAAATGATCACCTGCCCCACCTCTGAAAAGCCCAAAGGTGGCAGGTAAAGCCCAAGAGTGAGGTCTTTAGTGTCTGTGAAGTTCCTTCCTAGGAAAGAGGTGGTATGTTACACCTACTCCTTAAGGAGTGGGAAGGATCTTACACTTACTTCAATTGGTGTAAGATCCCTCCCAGTCTTGACAAGTCCTACAGGAGGGATGTTACACCTACTCTTTAAGTATAGGAGAAGGGCCTGAGCCGCGATTTGAAATCTGTGCCCATGGCCAGTAGGCCGAGGGAACAGGTCAAAAATCATCGAAGAGCCTGTATTCAGATCCTTCTCCTAAGTAAAGCAGAGTTGGGATTTTTTCACCTTTTAGAAATAGTGATAGGCTGGCTGGCACCTTCCGCTGGTGAGAAGGTCTCAGTACAGCCTGGCTTGTACCTTCCACTGTAGAAGATTCCCCTTGTTGAAAACAGGTTTCTTCAGGAGGGTAAAGGAGCTGAAAATACAAAGGAAAAATCCAGGCAGTGCTTTACCCAGTGGGAAGGATCTTACACTTACTTCAATTGCTCTAAGATCCCTCCCAGTCTTGATGATCTTAGAGGAGGGATGCTATAACTACTCCTTAAGGAGTGGGAGGGATTTTACACCAACTTACATTGGTGTAAAGATCTGTCCCAGTCTTGAGGAGTAGGCTTAGTACCCTTCCCCTCCTACACCTTTGTATCTTTGGTTTCATGACAACCTTTGTGCTTTATGATGAAACATCCAAAATGTGGGCCAGAACTTGGCTATTGCCTTGTCCTAGGCGCCTTATTTTGAGAATGCCCTCCCACCCTAGGGCTTTACCCAACACTTTTTGAACCCCAACCCAATTAGCACAAATGTGTTGTTCATTGTACCTATCCATGTGAGCAATTCAACGGGTACCAAGTCACAAACAACACCAATGATATACCAATAATAGAAAAAGTGATTTGACTTAACAACACAAAAGCACAACAACACTATTGTTCTTTACCACACCGTCAACTCCACCATTCATGGTAGTCCTCGCTCTCTCTTTTGAGCCAACCATTCAATTCAATAATGTTTCAAGCCCTTGGTTAGGATTACATTTGAACCTATGGATGTTTGGGTTTTTACCACCATAAATCTATGAAGGTTAAGATTTCAGCACATTCTGGTAGTGTTGTAAGAAGGTCAGCATATTGATGACCATCAATATTGAAAATTTGTCATATATGTTCTTTCAATCCTCTTCACCTTTGTCACCCACAAAAATATCAGGAAAAACACATAATGTATATACTATATACTATATGTATATTTTTTTATAAAATATACATTGTAGTAGAGATATTCATGTTTTGTTGTAATCCAAGCAACATAAATAATTTCACATCCACGGCAAAATTTTAATTCTGAATTTCTTTTAATCCAATCTCACTAACCAATATATGGTGCATTGCTTTGGTAGGGTTAATTAGGAAACCTCTAAATTATGAAAACTCAAATATTTCACCATGCAAAAATATGATCTTCAAAAAATCCTCTAAAAGAAACCAAAATCATTCCAGATTATTATAACTCTATAACTATCTCAAGTTTCAACACAAGCCAAAATATTACCTTTCAAAAATCCTCATATAAAGATAGACCTATTACGCAGGGGCCAAAATCCCTTAAGCTACTATACTCTATAATGAATCGAAACATAATATCCTTGCCTTAGTAGGCAAGGCCAACAAAGTTTTTTTTTCTTTGGGTGTGTTCCAAGTGAATGCTTGCAAGCTTGGAGGACAATCTTGATGGTGGTTGTGGATCTTTGTGGGTCCTTATGGGGAAGAGTTTTGAGGTAAAAATAAAAGCCCTACCCTTGCTTTCTTCCTTTCTCTCTCTTTCAAAAAGAAATGTTTAGTCACTTTGGCTTCCGTGGACATGCATCACCTTCATTTGGGTTTGTGGGGGTAAGGGGAAACTCGTCAACAACAACAACGTGTGTGCACCATGTCCAAGCTTACACTACCTAACCGAAAGGAGGGACAAGAGACCATTTCAAAAGCAAAGAAAAGGTGTTTTGATTTTTAAACCTAAATGATGAACACTCTTCCTTTGCACCATATGATGAGTTCTTAAGATAAACTACAACTTTCTTCTAGGAGTGTAAAAGGTCCACAAAACCTAATGAGCAAAAGAATTAGGCTTCTCACTAGGTTCCTCATACATACTCCTAGTGTTATACCATTTATTTTTTCCTTGGCCCATTATATATATCTCTCACATTGAAATTAATCATATATATTTTTGTGCTAAAACTTATACATAACCCTTATGGACATCATCATCATCATCCCACATCAATTTTAACTACACCTTTGGCCTTTTTTCTTTTAAAAAATTTTTTAAAAACTATTTTACAATTAATTTTTTGGTTCTTGGATGCTTACTATTGCATGAATTGCTGTGAAATTTGGGTCCTAAAGTCATTATTTTTTTTAAAAACTTAAATCATTTTGTGAACACAAATGGTAATAATGACTTGAAAAAAAAAAAGGGTCATTTGAACTTTTCATTACTAATTCATATCCCATGACTTTTTTTCAACAACTAATATTCTTTGGGAAATTATTCAACTTCAAAACTAAATTTACAGGAACATGAAAAAGGGCAATCAACTCCAAATATATATATAATTGTATTTATTTAATTAATTAATTAAAAAATCCAAATGGCACCACTAGAGTGAGTGGGGGAGGGGGAGGGGGAGGGGGGGATGTACACACAGCCAAAAAGAAAAAGTCGTTTGAACTTATCCTGTGATGGCTGATTCCAGTCGTCGGTTTTTTAGGGATCTTATCTCCACCCTCCACGTGTT
>Ga0209611_10010045_pt1 | contig 14061 bp, 11 predicted proteins | sample S1TSphgellanicum_3_FD_187693 | JGI IMG/M metagenome (GOLD analysis project Ga0209611, IMG submission 187693) | Host-associated microbial communities from peat moss isolated from Minnesota, USA - S1T2_Fc - Sphagnum magellanicum MG (SPAdes) (version 2) | ecosystem: Host-associated > Plants > Peat... | reverse complement strand
AATTCAGCCCCTTAAAAAAAAAACCAAATTCACCCTGTTTTTGCCCCCAAAAATTCTAATTCAACCCCAATTCAACCCTCTAAAAAAACTCCATATGCACCTTTAACCCCAAAAATAGTCCTTGATTCAGCCCCAATCTAGCCTTAAAAAGAGCCCCCAAACACCCTCCAATTCATACCCAAAATTTGCCCTATTCTTGTTGTCAAATCTCTTAGTTCAAAACCCTAAAATATTGACCCAATTTTAGCCCAAAACACCCCAACATTATGCCCTAACTTTGCCAAATTCAAGAGAACAAGAAAACTCACATGCAAAGTGACATTAAAAGCAAAAATCAATTTTTTAAAGTTACATCACATTGGATTCCTAAGATTTGGGTGTTTGGGCCATAAAGCAACAACCTTGTTTTGGATATCATTACAAAACCTATAACAACCAAAAACAACAAATAGATTCTATGAACTTTCATGAATATGGCATCAAACTTCAAGAAAGAAGAGATTTGAAAAATGTAAGAAATAATAGTCAAAACTTATGTAAACCCTATTATTGTTTTCATCCAACACCAAGAACACATGTGATGCAGTTACATCTTCATTTTCATCAATTGGGGTTTCTTCCATTTCCATGGATTTTTTCATGAATGGAGAATCACCAACACATGCATTATTAGGTCAATTATTGTCAATATTTATAATTAGCATCTCAAGATTGTTTGTGCCCAATCGAAAACACCATAGGTTAGTGCAAATACCTACAATACTAAAGATTCTTTCCACCTTAGTCTAAGAGCCAATAATCCCCAAAATTTGTCAAGTATAAAACCAACATAGGAAAAATGTACCTCATGGATTTTCCACCATGCAATGGATATTTACATTCCTTCTCAATGAGTTTTTAAATTCTAAAATGGGTTAGTTGTTCTTTCACCACTAATAATGCCATATCCCCATCACTTTCCATGAGATCATACAAACTTTTAAATTGAAAACTTAGGAATGCAAAATTATTTAGGGCTTTCTCACTTGCATCACTCAAGTTTTAAAATGTGAAGGCACAAATAAAGAGTAGGAACATTACATGTCTATTGTATGCACTTGCAATTTGAAGAGCCTTTTCCTTTCCAACATACCAAATGACCAACCCCAACCCTTTGTATCAAGGATCTAACATTATTCCCAACATGTTGTGAGTTTTGGAGTTTGAAAAGAAAACATAAATGCAAGGAAGGGTTTTAGAACTACTACCACCTTTTTTGCATGCATTGATATTATAGGACATAAAGTTCATCATCAAAGTCTTGAATCTCACTAGAATTAAATGTCAAACAATCCACCTACATTTGACATACAAATGACATTGTCGTAGCAAGGCATTAGAAAGTAGCCAATAACCTCAACTTTGGTTCAACACGCAATGTTGGACCACATGTGACCCAAAGTATTTGCAACAATTTGGGTTATAGCCAAAACTTATAGGATTGGCACAAGGTTTTGAAGTGCCAAAGGTTATTGCCTTCCATAGCATGAGGCAATGGTGTGTTTGAATTCCAAAGTGTTTCAAAACAAAATGACTTAGGAAGCAAACCTAATTCTTATTGGAGTATTGAAATTTCATAGGGGCACTAAAAAAACATGCCTTGTGTCACTTTTGGCACCCCTTCCCATTCTTTTTGGTCCGAATGATAATTTTTGCAAAATAAATTGTGCTTCCTTGATGGAAATAGTGATTAGGCTGCCACAAATTTTAGAATCATCTATAACATGTTGGCAACACTTAAACATTTCATGCCCCCAATATGACCCCACAAAGGGTGTTGCCAACCTCAACACTTCACATGAAACAACATTAGTCAAAGCAATGGTCATGGTCAAAAAATTACCCCTTCATATTTGACATATGCAATAACTCAAACATTGAGGCCATGTTTTGCACCCAATTCATTGATTTGCAAAGCCATGGCACTCCTAGAAGTTTCTACTATCTCAAAAAACTAATGGCTACATGACAAGCTCCCATTGGTCATTCAAAAAATGAACAATCATGACAAATGTGTCCACTTCCATTCTAGACATCCATAGATTGAAAGACATGGTGCAAGAATTACAATAATCAAGGGTTGAAGAAACATACTTTTCCTTCGTCTTTCCAACCATCCTAGGTAAGATTTCATGGAACAAAGCTCATGTACATGGAAAATTAAAATGAGGATTTTGCCTCATGACTAGTCTTCGACTAAAAAACAAAGTCTCAACAAAAGACAATGGCACTAGTTCTTTAGCTAAAAATAATGTCAAATCCTCTTCAAATTGTTTTGGTTAGGATCATCATTACTGTAAAGTGTAGCACTACCAAAAAAAAAATGGTTGATGGGGTGGTTGTATTTTTTTTTGTAGGTTGTCTATATCCTTTAGGACCTTATTTTTCTTGGTTAATCCATTCACTCCACAATTTCCAATGAATGGTTTCAAGATGTTTTATCAATAGTAGAAATCCCACTTACCCTCTTGTAAGTTATGATGCCCTTCTTAAAAGTCTTGTAGTTAGGACAATGGGATTATGAAAGAACAGACTTCAATTGTTTAGGTTGGTTTGAGTTTGAACTTACCTCAAAAAAGGATGTTGTTAATAGGTGCAAAAAATGCCCATGTTGTGGCATTATGACTATTGTTTTTCCAAAAATCCCATTGTTTTGTTAACAAAGCCCACTGGGTTACAACATTTGTGGTGGTCGAATTCTATGGTGGTATTGTGCTTGTAGCTACACCATAAATTGATGCAAAACCATAACAATCAACCTCCAATGGAAGCTCATAAGAATCAAAAAAAATTTCAAGAAAAACTAAGAAGTCTTCCATGCCTTCAACATTAAAAAAGACCACCCCAAAAAGGATCGAATCTAAAGGGGCTACAATTATAATAACGTAAGACAAGAAAATGAGAAGACCATGAGGAGCAAGGTGATGGCTAGAGGACTTGCAACAATAGCAATGCAAGACAAGAAGACCATGAAACCAATAAGGTGACAGCTAGAATAGCTACAAAAATAGTGCAATCTAAGAGGAGACCACAAGAAGTAGGGCAATGGTTAAAAAAACTATAACAATGGTGCAAGACAAAAAGACCATGAAAAGACCACAAGGAACAAAGTGATGACTAGAAGAATTGCAATAGAAACAATGCAAAATGAGAAGACCATGAGGAATAAGGTGATGGCCATAAGGAGTTGCAACAACAACAATGCAAGACAAAAAAACCACAAGGAGTAGAGTGATGGCTAAAAGAGTTATAGTAGCAACAAAACACCATGATAAGACCACAAGGAGTAGAATAATGCAAAAGGAGCTACAACATCAACAACACAAGATGATAAAACCACAAGGAGTAAGGTGATGATTGAAAGAACTAAAGCAAGGAGACCATGAAGAGCAAGGAAATGACCAAAAGAACTAATACGAGAAGACCACAAGGAACAAGGTGATGACTAAAAGAATTAAAATGAATACACCACAAGGAGTAGGGTGATGACTAAAAGAACTAAAATGAAAAGACTATGAAAAACAAGTTGATGGAAAGAAGAATTAAGACGAAAAGACCATGAGAAAATGACAAGGAACAAGACGTTGGTTAGAAGAACTACAAGAGCAATAATGCAAGCTAAAAAGACCATGTTTAACTAATGTTCAACCAATGTTTAACCAATATTCATTTTAACCAAAATTTAACCAATGTTTAATCTTTTTTTTTTGTTAAGCCAAGGTTTAATTAATGTTTAATTAAATTTTAATTTACTCAAGGTTTAACCAATGTTTAACCAATTTTTAATTTAGTAAAAGTTTAACCAAGGTTGAGCCAAATTTTTGTTTAGGCAAACTTTAATTTAATCAAAGTTTTGCCAAATTTCAACCAAGCTAATGTTTAACCAATGTTTAGCCAACATTTGGCCAAATTTTTGTTTAGCTAATGTTTAACCAAGGTTTAACCTAGGTCTAGGCATAAATGCAATGTGGGTTTAAACTAGGTGCAACGTAGGCTACTTTAATTAATAGGTTAGGTTAATTATTATTTAATAAACTAGGTTAATAGGTAATAGGCTACCTAGGCTAGGCTAGGCATTAATTGGTAGGTAGTATTTTAAGACAATTAAATTAATTATATATATGTATATGCCTATGTTAATTAGGTCAGTAGGTTAAGAAAGTAGGTCAACAAGTTAGGTGGGAACATAAGTATTTAGGTAGGTAGATTGATAGGTATGTATGTTAATTAAGTAGGTATATAGTTAATAAAATAAGTGTAAAGTATGTAGGTAGGTAGGTAAAGCCTAGGTAGGTAGCTTGCTTCTTTTTGTATTTTATTTTAATTTGGGATTTAAAAACTTATTATGCATCTTTACTTATATAGTTTACAACATTGAAAAAAAGACAAAAGACATGGGATAATTTTTCTAATTGCAAATTAATTTGTGACTAGGTTGCAACTATAGCATTTATCCCATTTTTTTGTCCTTCATTTCAATCATGTATATTATGAAGAAAGGTGCACTTGAAACATTGAAAACACACAAATACCATTAAAAAGAACATGCCATTTGGGATGAACCAATAAAAATGTTTGATTCTTAAAGGCTAAACATAAAATAAATAGAATATATAAATACATACCTACTCCTTATCTATGAACATACTTACCTACCTCCCTACATAAATTGAATTATTATTATTATTTTAAATTGCCACATGCCATATTTCAATTATGTCAAATGGCAAATCTTGACTACACCAAATGGCAATATGTGAATGGGCTATATTTTAATTGCAAAAATGGGGATTAATGGGAAACAAATGGTAAATAGATTGAATTGTATATGCTGATTATATATATCATCCATGTGGAATGTGTTGATGTCACGGTAAATCATCATTTGTGACTAAACCTTGAACAATTTCATTTATGCAATTAATGGATTTTTATTTGTATGTGTTAATTGCAACTTTTTTATAATTGCAAATTACAATCGCAAGTTAACATTTTTCTTTTAATGTAACAAAATACACCACCTATTGGTCATATACATGAATGGCTTGTTATGCCAAGCAGACCATGTGAAATCAAAGATGCAGAATCCAATAGTTCTCGCGATGAGGTGTGGAGATAAACTTGTAAACCCAAACTCCTGGGAATTCTTGGAATTGTGTAATTTTTAGTTTGACATCGACATTTGGCCAACAAAAATAATATTGAACTTGAAAATTAAATAACAATATTCAATTCCTATTAAAGGGGAAGTTAAATATCAAACCCATGGTTATGTGGGGTGCTTAAACATGTTTAGATGCTTGCATTGCCCATCCAACAAATCCAAGAAAAATTTTAATTTTGAAAAATAAGGAAAAGGTGTGGGAGGAGTTTAGTCCTTGGTGTAAGCAACTAGGCCCCACCAATACCTTGTTAATTGATTATTTTCCATATAAATGCATGGGAAACCCCCCATTTTCTTATATTCTACCACATCCCTTTGATAGCGAGGTGGGGGATCATTATTTGTTGGGCAAATTGTGGCTTTATTTGCATGACTTGTCCAAAGAAGCAAATGTTTAAAAGTATGTTGGACTTAATCCACATGGTTAATAATGAATTACAAGACAAAACCTACATTGGGATGCCTTGAGAGATTTTTCATGGTTTCCTTTGGGACTTAGGCAAATTGGTGGTGCAACCTAAAACCCAAGAACCTAATTTTACCTCTAGATGCATTTGCACTTGCTCTAATTATATGAAAGCAACTTTATTAATGGTGAATGGGCATAGGAGGTGGTGTATTTGATAAGGTGTATGGTTTGCTCCAAATGAACATGATTTCAAGAAAGGTAGTAAGCCCTTTAATTTTGCCAAAGAAAATTGTGTCCATATGAGATTCTACTGGTTACAAGGTTAATAACAAAGGATACAACTACTAAAGCAATTACTAAAGAAGCTACAAAAACCCGGCCAAAAGATAATTGTGCTTTCAATGATCCATGCATATTGTGTTTGGGATTTGGAAGTAAATAAAACATGTTTACAATACATGCATAAATGTAGATATACAATAGCCTTGCACTCTAAGACAACATGTTGTTAATTAGTTAGTTTAAATAGACAAATACATTATCAACATTTGGCATGCCATATAAACAAACACATGTAATTAGTTTGTTAGTCGTATCAATAACAACAACCATGATATGTGGTACCTAATATAAATGATGATATTAGTCACCTCAATAAAAACAAACATGCCATGTGGCATCTAAATATAAGGCAATATGTTAGTCACTTTAAACAAAATGGACATGCCATGTCGCACTTAATGACATGGTATCATGTTAGTCATTTCAATCAAATCAAACATTCCATGTGGCATTTAAATATTAGTTATTATATTAGTCATTATAACCATAATATACATGCCATTTGGCATCCATGTCAACTAGGCCTTTAGCCACTTTAGTTAAAACATATATTAAACACTTCAACCACATCAAACACAAAAGTAGGCATTCAATCAAATCAAACTTAGTCAAATTTTTGGCATAAACAATTGGTTTGATCTTACTAAGGACATTTTTGTCCATTGTCTATTGTGACAAAAATTTCAATTATTAAAACTAGCATAAAAACATGCTTTTATAGTAGTGAGTAGAGTCAAGTGTCGAGGGGTGCAAAATTGGTCATTGATGTTTGAAAACTGAATTTTGATTGAATGCAAAGAATGTGTTTGACTTTGAATGCATTTGGGTTGAACTTGGATTTCCAATGGGAGAATTGGTAAATTATGCCATTCAATTCCACTATCGAAAGCCTTCATGTCACTACAGCGCCTTCTTCCTCCATGGATTTCAAAGAACCTTTTAATTAGGAGTTATAAGGATTTAAAGGATTGACGCAAATGATCCCACATGCAATATAATAAATCTTTATGTGAAGGTTAACCTCCAACCACTCGGCCAATCATGGACCACTTGGAAACTAAGGTTGATGCCACTTGCATATTGACAATTAATTCATGTTCAAAGACAAAGTTGACTCATAATTATGGGTCGATCGAATAAATATTGACATACTTGACCGTCCTTAATATCTACCATAAGTTTATCTAAGGTGGAAATGGTCGAGGGGTTGGGCGTTATCTAATTAATGTCTTTTAGTCCTAATGGGGGTAATTCACTAATTTGGGGTGGTTTGATTTGAGGTTGAATGTCATTAAGGTGTTTGGTAACAACCCTAACGAATGAATAACAAACAATGAACAATGAGCAAGTAAGTGGGCTCAAGGTAATAAATAAAAAATTGGAGCATATCCTATGCCACATCACTAAATATTTTGGAATATTATCATGCAATGTGGAATTTTTTGGTGATGTGCCAAAATGTTCCTTAATGAAGCCCAAAATATTTTGCCATGTGGACAAGGTCCGATGTGAAGACACCAAATGTTCTTTCAGATGTTATATTCATTTGTTCAAATGGTGCTCATAATTTATAGCATTAACATGGGAGGGTTTTGAAGAATGGAAATGATAAATTGGGTTAAAGATTTTAAACAAATGATTCTGATAAAAAATGTAGCAAAAAGGTTCACAATAACACCAAATCTTATTGTAAAGCCTAAATGCACCACCTTTGAGGCATTCACCACAACTGGAACAATTTATTTCCTCCAAGAATGATGGAACTATAACATAGTCCAAAATTGAATATTTTGACCACATAGTATTAAACTAATTTTCCTACATGGTCTTTTGAATTTCTTTAATAATTCTAACGTCAATTGCACTTTTGTACACATACTCCTTTGAATAGTGTAAATGAAATATGCACAAGAAAATTGATGCAAACGCAACCTTATTATCATATCATTGGCTTTCACATGCTTAGCATGCATCAACAAACCTTGAACCTTGTCCCAACTCCACATGGGATAATGAATAAACTTTTCAATATGCCCACAATACATTATGTTGTATAAGATATGATACATGTGCTTACATTACATCCATGCCCCACGCCCACCCAAAAAAGTTGTTGACATCATGACAAAGTATATGCACGAACATCTTGGGTAATTTCCATTTGTCACATCATAATGTTTGTGGCTAGAAAATATGATGTAGATTCGTCCATACCCCAATGGCTAGACAATTATAAGGGGGAAAATAGTCACATGGATAAGTAATTTACCAACCTCCCAATTGTTGGTGTGTTGCTATGTTAATTTAAACATTTAAAATCATCTCACCTTTTTGTTACAACAAGTTGTAGGCCAACTACTTGCAACTACAAGCCAGATGAGATTTTGCATGGAAACAATAGGCATTTCACAATTGTTTATAATAAAAGGCTGGCCTCCAAATATATTCCAAGGGTTGTTATTGCATTTAAGTTAAAGAGAAACCCACCCTCTTCTACCTTTTTTTTAATTAAGTAATTGACACCATGTTGAATCGGTCATCTAATCAGAACTTGCAGCTTAACAACAACATACTTTTGCACAAACCCACCCACACAATGGCTTAAGACATTAGGATATAATTGATGTTTATGATGCTTAAGAACTATAAATCAAAATTGAACTCAAAACCGGAATAATATGGAAATAGAATTAATCCCACTTCTTGTTTTATGTGTATTGATATTTGTTGCACACTTAACACATGTATGTTTTTGCATTGCAAGACATTGGATTATGGAACTAGTGGGCACTTATCAATATGCCATATGCCATCCCTTATCACCTCTAACCCACCTTGAGAATTTATTGGCAACATATTATATGAATTGCATGCCCGTCAATGGACATGGAAATTGTCGACATTGTTGGGTTGATTAGGAGGAATGGCTGCACACATACAAGATAAATTGACATAGTTTGACTTATGAGAATCATCATATGCCCCCAAAGGACAATTAGCACGATGATTTGCCAAACCAAAGACCTTGAAGGTGAGGAATTTGTGTCATGAGCAAAGACCTAAAGGCATAATTTGCAATAACTACTGCAAGCTTGGCAAAATCCTTCAACACATGGATTTTTTTCAATAATATTTCCATTCATGTCATGACCAACCATGGCCAAATGGATGCCTTTCAAGTAATGTTGGTATAATGTTGATTATTTTAAAGCCTAAACATAGTCATTGCATGTCATTGTGTACAAAGAGGTGTCACATTTTCTCAATTGTTGCAACCATATATTATGCACAATGTCAACAAGATTGCAAGTCAACATGTTTTCTCACTCGACATCGTTGAACTTTTGCAAATGAAAGTAAAACAAAACTAGCCCAAAAGTGGAACAATTCAAAGGATGAAAGAAAATCAATGTACATAGTCTGTGAAAGAATTTTTTGCAATTAACCATGAACCCTCCCCATTGTTGGTGCAAAAATGCCAAAAATTAAACTAGTTGCCAAGCTCATGAACTTTAGTTTCACACACTACACCAAATGAAAGTCATCAACAACGAATCGATGCATATCAAGTGCTTGCTTCTTCTAAGGATGTGGCATTTTTGTATTCATAGCAGAAGGCCTTGTGTGAATCCTTGAGCTCAAGTTTGATTAGTTGTTTGGTATGTTTGTCAAGCAATTGAGTCTAGTGGAACAAACATGTATGTTATTTATTAACCATCCTAACATTCATGTCCCCAAAACCATAAACAATTATGACAACATTCCAATTCGTTTATGCAATGTTCACCATGAATCCTTTGAAGTTTGGTTTGGGAAATTTTCACTTGACATTGTGTTGTTTATATTTGTCCACATTATTTGTTGATTTTCACTATTTTTAAATTACATGTCGCAAACTACAATGGTCATGATTTTGCAACATGTTGAGGATCATATACATGGCAAGCCATTGTTGTCCAACCGGCGATGTGCTTGACATGGTCAAACATTATCCAAGAATTCTCCAAATCTCCCTTAAGTTGCATTTGTGCAACCAAGCCCGTTCCATTCCCAAACTCATTAATTACCATCTTGAAGATTTAGAAACCTTTTGACCATAAATTCCCTTGGAATCAACATTCTTGGATGTAATTGTAACAACTCATGGACTTCAATTCAAGGATGTTCTCAATGTAACATCCCTTTACATGATGTTTGAATGAAGCAACAATGTTATGAACATTTGGAAAGTTTAATTCAATGAACTTGTCCTAGATGTGTCCTAGTTGTTTGGCCTTCAAAAGCTTGAAATTGTCATCACCCATGTCATTGAACAAATGTTTAGCCAAGAAAAAATTTATTGTGCTTAAAGAAATCACATATGTTTTTGCATTGGGTGTCCAATTGACCACCTTTTCGACCAACATTAGTTTTTTTCATAGCCTTTTTGCGTTTACCATCTACAACATGGTGGATATGCACACCAAGGTGAATCGTCATTCTTGAAATGATTAAAGTTTATGGAAAATGTAATTAATTTGACCTTTGTAATCATCAATGCATAATGGGAAGGAATTGTAAAATTTGCATTTGAATGAGGAAACAAAAGGACCCAAAACCATTTGCCCTTTAATCAGAATGTGGGGCAATTATTTATTCAAAATAGTCTCGTTGTAAGCATTCAAATGGACAAAGTAATTGCAATCGTCTTACACACAACACAAGTGACCTAGGTAGAACCTTCGTGGGGTTCAAGTCAATTTTTTAAAAAATATTGGTTGTGATCACCTTCGATTAAACATGGCCATCATACTTTCTGTCCATGTCTTACATATGTGATGAACAATGATTTCTTTTGGATGTGGGAGCCATTTCAAACAAAATGTCACTATTGAATGTCATTCACCCAAAAAAATAATTTGAATAACAATGTTGTCATAGTCCAAATTCTATAGCCCATGTCAATGACATTGTGTAGAGGCAATTAACTACCAAGTGAACACTTGTTAGCAATGTGGGTCAAAACAACACTAGTGGCAATGGAACAAATGGCATTTGTTCCATGGCCTTGACGTGATGTCATATTTTGTAGTTGGGGTGGCACCTCTTCTTTTGATGATGAATTAAACAAATTGATGAACACAATTGACAAAAAAATGTTTGAGAGTTAAAGGTCAATATCAATATCAATATCTTTAGTTTCTTACTTCATATTCCCACCCACAATCATTGCTTTGACCACAAATGTAATAGTTCTTAGTGTCAAGATGGTTTCTTGAGAATGATTAGGCATGTTGTCGCCAATGACCCTATATCATCTAAAGTTCACCACCCATTGTTTTCCTTGTGTTGTAGTGTTTGGAATCTTGTACATTGAACTTGAAACAAATATTATTATTTGCATGGTATGTTACAACCTTAGATATCTGTAAAGAACCTAGTTGGAACTCAAACATAACACACAAGCATTGTTCAAAAATGATGGTTTTATTATATTCATCGATTAAGATCATTAGTTTAAGCCATTCTTTAACATGAAAAGTGGCCATATTCTTGCTTATGTTTTTGTAGGAATTCAAACGAATTATGGGGAAGATTTATGGAATTTACACAAGTTGGACACACAAAACATCTTGAAGTAAAATTCAAGCTATTATAAAGCTCATGGTTGGTAAACATTGAATTTGGGGAAAAACATTTCATAAAAGAATAAAAGTCAAAGTTGAATGTCCAACTATAAAAATACCTTAGAATGAGTTGTCAAGGTTTAATTGAAAGATGATCTATTCATAGCCCAAAAAAGAAAAACAAATGTGTTGTAATTATTTTGTGTATATAATGTTTGCAAGTTGTTGTAAAGACATGCAAAATTTAATAATCAACCCATTGCTCTAAAAACTTCTAAACCTTATGCTTGCTGAATGTTTAATTACAAGTGCCTATTTTTGAACCAACACCACCAATAGTCCCCTAGGATACCATGCTGAAATGGTGTGGGCCTTGTTTGTGTCAATTCAATAATTTTCATTTTCAATTGTTGCAAGGTAATTATTAACCACATGTTGGCTAATGTCCAAATAATAACTATTGCATCTTCTTCCTCCATCAACACACCTTTTGGTATGACTTTCCTTGACTTTGATTTCCTATTCCCTTGTTCAAGTGGTTTGAAAGGTTGGTAAGTAGTATACACCATGATATTGTTGCCCCCCTCAGTGAACTTGTTTCGCTTTCTATGGCCTCCATGGCATCCTCCAAGGCTTGATCAGTCCATGTTCCCCTTTTGCTTGTAGTAGGGGCATGATTAAACCTATGCCTTGTTGCTAGTGTAGGTTGAAGAAGCAAATTTTTTTAATCCAATGTTGGCTACTCCAAAAAACATGACCATTACCTTTGAGGGACATTGGTGTTCATTGTCACTTGTTGGCCCCCTTGGGCCCTAACCTCCTAAACACATGTGGGGTGCACTCTTTCCCCACCAAAGGTATGTCATTATTTTTCATGTGCTCCCACTAGCTAGGAATATAAGAAATCACCTAAGTCTAGATAATTATCATATACATATTCTTCTAGCTCCATCAATAATACAAGTATTGCTTGAACTTCTCATTATAAAACCTATTTATAATTTCAATCATTGTCTCCTTTGTTGGTTGTGGCCTTTGCAAATCTAATTCAAGCAACCCTAATGCACCTAGATCTAAATGGTGTGCTCCACATGCTCTATTGCATCAATGTATAGTCTTTCTAGCTTCACATGCTTCAATTTCATATATGCATTTTGTTGTTCATGCTTTAATTTCACATGTTTCAATTTCAAATTTACATTTTGTTACTAGTGTTCTACCTTCAAATCCCTTTGCTTTAGTTGCACTTGCTTCAATTTAGATTTTCATTTTGTTGTTCTAGTTTTATTCTCAAATCCTCTTGCTTTTACTTCACATGTTTCAACCTTGGATCTTGATCTACACTAGTGTTCATAGTTGAAAGAAGGAGGAGAGGAGTTGTGAGACATGTTTTCTATTTAAATGGATTTTCCTTTGAATAAGTAACTTGTGCACACATGTAATATTTGGAGGGAATACAAACCCCTTTAAATTTAGGCAAATCCTTGAGTTGTGCTCCCATGTTTTGGTAATAAATGTGTTTATTGCATATTCAAAATCATATTGTGTTAGGGTGTTCTCCATTTATTGATAGGAGTTGATTTTTTAATGGACATTAGAAGTGATTAGCTTTATGCTCATTTGCATTCATTTGCATGTTAGGTTATAGGCCAGACAATGCATGTTTATAACAATTTCTCTAACCCAACTAGATTTTTAAAAAACTTTTGACCCTCTCCCTTTTGTTGGCCATATCTCACTCAAACCAACCCCGTTTTGCATTATCCAAAAAGCTCAAGGTGTGCCAAAAGTTAAGTTACAATTTATCTATGTAATCCATCTACAATGAATGCATGATGAAAAAGTTGTTATGCACTGAGCACTTAAGCATACCATGACCAACTTGGTTGTTTTAATGGTAAGTGTAAGAGGCCATGTGAACCTATTAAAGCAAGCTTGGTGAGGGCCGGAGTGAACCAGCAGCCACCAATGAGTTAGTTGGCTGTTCTGTCCACTAAATGGGTTGCGTTTTTTCATTTAGTGTTAGATGGGGTTCATCACAGTCCATTTTTTTTCGTTGTTAACCACTGTACTTTTTCTTTTTTTGGTTTGTTCTTTGTTGTTTTTTTCTTGGACTTGACCTCACACATAGCTACCTTGCTCACCTTCCTACCCTCATAAATATTGTATCAACCTTGGTACCTTACTAATTATCCCATACTGACATAATTACCTTAATAACTAGTTATCCTATTGACCTAACTACTATACTAACTACCTACCTTACTAATCTAGCTACTTGTTAATTACATACACTACTGACTTAATCATTGTATTAACTACCTACCCTATTGACTTAGCTACATTACTATTTAGCAACCCTATATACACAACCACCCTATTGACATAAATATTCTATAAACCTAGTCACCTTGATAAGGTAACTTCTTTCCTATGTACTAACTTGCCTATCTACTTAGCTACCTTGCTAGTGTAACTTTCTTCCTACCTACTAACTTGCC
>Ga0209611_10010043_pt1 | contig 14065 bp, 2 predicted proteins | sample S1TSphgellanicum_3_FD_187693 | JGI IMG/M metagenome (GOLD analysis project Ga0209611, IMG submission 187693) | Host-associated microbial communities from peat moss isolated from Minnesota, USA - S1T2_Fc - Sphagnum magellanicum MG (SPAdes) (version 2) | ecosystem: Host-associated > Plants > Peat... | reverse complement strand
CCATGATACTCAAAGAAAAAAAATGAACAAAAGAGTTGCAACAATTTCGAGAATGAAATAACAAGAGCACATGTTTCAGTATTTGAAACACTCAACGCTCCTCCTCCTCTGCCGAGCACATTTTTTGTTAAATAATGCACCCTGGAAATACACTAGAAAATTTCTGTAAGTGTTTTCCGCAAGAGGCCAAGTAGCGCCTTTGCTATTATTAGTGTTTTGATTATTTCATTCAATGGGTGTAGATTCATAGACCCTACAAGTGTTTTCAAGTCCATTGGGGGAGACCCTTTCCAATCCCTCTTTCAAGGGTTCCCTTGAGGAGGACAGAATACTTATCCCAAAGAATCTGGTAACACCACCCAATTTAGGATTCTGTGTTCTTCATGTCATGGTTTGGTCACACATCGTGTTTTTTTCCTGGGGGTGAAGTCTTGCTTTATGGTGACGAAAATTTGGAAAAGAGAAATTTCTTAGTGTAAATCCGAAAATTTTGCAAAAAAATTGCCAAACTTTCCCGGCCAAAAGATTGAAACCTATATATATAGAAAAAAAACTCTAGAAGGTCCACTTAGTGCCTATTTTTTTTCAAACATTACCAAGTCAAATTGGGCCAGACTAACTTAAAGGAAATGGCCCGGGGTATCTTTCTTTTGAGTGTATTGTACGAAAATGCTTATGTCTGTCTGTCGTTTGGTTTTGTTCTTTTGTTCTTTCTCTTTCTTTTGAGGGTGGGATGGGGGCAACTTTGTGTGGGCTCCTTGCCTTATATACTACCATATCCTTGCTTTGCTTGCTTGTTTGTGTTAGACTTTTACTCACCACCTACTTATTTTGTGTGGTACTTTTTGAACATTGCTTCAGAAGCACATTGATTCCAAAGAGGTTTCTACAAGTATATGAGTCATTATGAGAATAAACACCTTAAAATAGATTAATATGGCTATCGTCGTGGGTCACCTCAAATCCTCCCTTAGAAATTGGAATCCTTTGATATTTATTTTAAAAAGTAGAAGATCTCTATTATGTATTAGAAGATCTAGAACCTTCAAGTGAAGGATAACATCTCTGCTTCATATTTAGAGATTCTAAGTAATACCGAAATTGTCCACACTATTTAGCATCTTTGCTTTGTATTTTAGAACATCTAACCATGGACCTTCAGTACGTGTGGTTGCAGGTTAAAAGTTTAAACACATTCAACTGTTAAAGTTTATAAACGTAATTGCATTCTTCAAGTTGTTTTACAATCTCTTCAACATCCTAAGAGGATTTTGACAACACCCATGACTAGGGAGTTGCTAGGAGTGGGTTTGTAATTGGGATAGCTATAGGGCCATTCACCGATGTAAGCTGTAAGAGAAAAACTTCGGTTTGAGTGATCATAAAAACTTCTATTACAATTGAGTGAGTAGGAGGTATAGATGTAGTTAGGGAATGATATGTCAAAGAACAAGGAAAGATATAGGGTTGAATTCCATTAATTTTTGTCAAACCAAAATTATGGGGTGCCCCTTATGGATTTTATGGAAACAGGGACGATGGGGGGAAGGGATGGGGACTGGGGGCAGGAATGTAGTATGTACATGCAGGTTGTTCTTCATTCAAAATTCAATTTTAAGGAAACATGGTTCTGAGTATTTTGTTTGCCATAGAATTCCTTGTTGTTCAAGGTACTTCATTCATTGTGGAAAGGGTTTGGGTTATTTCATTATTTGGAAAGTTATCCCTAAGGAATAGTGGTATGTGGAATTTCATTTTGTGGTATTTCATAGAGTGGAATGAATGAACTCAATATCTAGCAACATTTTTAAAATGTTTTTAATGACATAAAAATCATTCTATTAGTACACAAATTCCCCTTCCAACTTGTTTTAATATTCAAAACTCTTCAATTGTCACAAGATTCTTGGTAACAAGGGCATTGCACGATTACCATGAATGTTTAAGTTTGACACCCACACTTTGCTCTTTTGCTTGAATGAACTTTCGATTCTTCGTCTTTTACAACTCTTGAACTTGCTTTCACTTTAGTTCCATCATTTACCATGGCATTAGTTGTGAACTGAAAATTAGAGTCATGTCCATTGAATCTGACATAAATCATATGACGTTTGTAGAAAGGTTTTGATTAATTTTGAAAGATATAAATTTAGATACACTAATTCATCGAGTTTGATTTATCATTTGTGAATGAAATCCATAGATAAACATCAATTTAATCCATAATCGCATATTTCCATCCATCATAAAGTTTCATGATAGATGAATTTATTCAAGAGTTTTAATTTTCATTCACAATGAATAATTAAAAAAAACATTAAGAAGTTTCCTTGAAAGCTTCCATGATTTGACCCATATAAGTTTAAATAGAGGTGATGCAGCTCCTTATTTACAATTGTAATCAACATTAATATACAATCTGAATTTACATAATAGCCTTTTGCTAAAAACAATAGTTGTGATAGTTGTCTTTGTCATTACCATTGTAAATAATCCCAATTCTTGAGTTAGTCAAAGGACATTTCTAAATAAGGTGTGATTTTGACTATTATCATCAATTTGAAAAATACTTTGAAAGAAGACTGGAAGTATAAGTAATATGTGGTTGGGTCCTTAACTTCTAAGGTAATTTCATTTTACTAGAACAAAATGGACATTGTACATGGAGCACCCAAAGGCCTTAGAGATATTTATGTGATTCACAACTTCAAAAGCCTCAATTTATCATTCAAGGGCCACCCATGGACATTTCACATGAATTTCAACATCTACAAAATGATGTCAATGATAATTCTTATACATAAAAAAATCTCATAAGTTTTGATGAATTCCCATTTGGAAGTCATATAAAATTTGAACATTCAATGAGTTCCTATGACAAGTATACATTCAACCCAAGATGTATGACATTATTCATTGTTTCCTTAATTTCATGTATTAATCGCAATAACCAAATTGGATTCAAATTATGCTTGTGAAGGTATTAAGAATGATGAAAAAATCTTGTTAAATAATACACATTATATATTATTATTATTCATGAATATGGTTATAGCTATTTGCATTAACAGTCATAAATTGATCAATTATGAATTGCATTGGTTGCATTGGGATGATTTCAAATTGGAACATTATGCTCATTTGGGTATTTTCCAACTCCAAAGGTCAAAGTTGCACCTAACCTTAGCAAAAGCAATATGATTATGATTTAATCATATGCAAAATAATTTGAAGACATCCCATAGTTAATCTCATAATCAAATTCACAATGTAAATGACAAGTGATCTTTTAGTGTTTTGCTTTTCCAAACTCATGTTTTGTTGTATGAAATGAAATATTTTTTCTTTGATAAATCTACCATCGCTGAATTGGAATGGATTAAAGGGTGGAAAGTGAGGTAATGAAGTTTATTAAAAAAATTACAAGAATATTTAGATAGATAGTGATGATAATAACTATGTAACCAATAACAATTGAAAATTGATTTGTACACATGTAATAAAAAAAAAACTTCCATAATTGTGACCAATACTTGGCGCATCATGATTAAACTGGAAAAATTGAATCAAATCATCATGAACATACAATAGTTCACAATGATCGTCCTTCCTTTACTTAGTAATCACCTTGATGTTATTGGATAAAAGTTCTTCAAGTGCTTCCATTCATAACAATGTAAAACAATATGAATGCGTATTATTGATAAGGAAGGTGATTGTGAACATTCACCAAACTAGGAAGGCTAATTAAAATATTTCGATTATGTATGTATTTGTGTAGAAACTTTGATGGATCATTGGGTTAGAAAACTTTATGGGAACGTTCACATAACAAGTATATATGAGGGGTTGATAAAGTATCATTTTACTTCTTTGAGTTTCTAATTTTGTCCAAACTTGTATTTGCTACTTAATTAAAACATGTGTTGATTAACAAAGAATCCATGACAAGGTGTAAATGAGTTCAAATGAGCCAAAATTGATGTCAGAACGTCAACTTTTCTGCAATTCTATTACATTTGTCTATGTGATGCCACTTTAATGGCATGTGAATAATGGATAGTTGTGTTTATTGAATAATATGGATATTGAAAAGTCTAAAATGAATCAAAAAAAATTTCAATATCAAATTTTGGTTTGAATAAAGGATGTTTAACAACTTAATTCAATAAAATTACTTTCATAAAAGGCCTCTTAATTTTCGTAATACAATTTATTTCATCCTCATTTTTTTTACAATAATAGGATACTATTAAAGACATATAAAAAACATTCAAATTTCATTTTTTTCGATTTTTTGTTTATCAAAAATTAAGGTTTAAAAAAAGTTCATGAGTTTTTTTCGACATGTAAATGTGATGCAATGTATATGTTGTTTAAAAAAAACTTGTAGCTTATAATATAAAAAATTAAACTTGAAAGTTTTAACATGTTTTGGTATGATTTAAAATTATGACAAATTTTCAAGACGAAACACAAAATTTGGCAAAATTTATGCATTTTCAAAAATTCCTATTTCTCCAAATTTGATTATTAAAAAAAAACATATTGGGGCAACTATAAATACAATATATACAAAGTTTCAAAACATTTCATTTGAAAATTTCTTTTTAAGAAAACATGTGTTTTGAGAAAAAGGACCCCAAAAAGGACAATAATTCTAAATGCAAAGTAAACACATTGGCTTGTTATATGTCATTTGGACCCAACAAGATGTAATATTTATAAAATAAATTCAAAATCAAAAATATATATCCTTTCAAAACAAAAACCACCAAGATGCAAAAGAAGATTTTTTTGAAAAGTATATGTTCTTTACATATGAAATTACATTCAAGTTCAAACTAAATTTTAACAAGTAACTAATTAGTATTTTAACCAATATGTAACTAATAATTTATTAGATGCCCACCTCAACAAGGGCCAACCTCCTTCAAGGTTGTGGATGAAGTGATGTATTTTTGATATAATAGTTAATTTGAGTTTCCAATGACAATCAACATGACAAAGAAAGTTATGTTCCTATAACTACAATCACGCTTAATGTTAAGTTGATTTTAAGAGATATAAGCTTTTTGTTGCATTCAAATAAAAAATGTTAGTTAACATAAAATCTAGTTCCAAAATCTTAGGTGGCACACAATGTTAAGTGATAGTAACTTGATATTAAATGGATGTTAGGGTAACATCAAGTATTTAAAAAACATATATTTTTAAAATAAAAACACAATGTTAGGTATCAACTAATGTTTTTTTGTTTTTAATTTCAAAAGAACCTTTGGTCCTAGTTCAAAATATTTTTTTCAAAGTTTTGTTCTAGTTTTGAAATTGATTCTTTGGATTCCTAAAACTTTTGGTTCCAATGATTTGCACAATTGTTTTTAAGTCGGTTCAATTTAAGACAAGGTGTTATTTCATTTCCATTATACTCAAGTAATCAAAATAATAATATTATTAATTTGTTTAACTAATATTACACAATTTATTGCTCATAGTTTAAGATAGAAATTATGTCATATTAATTATGTACAACCAAACAAATGTAACAACTTGCTTAACATGTAAAGCAAAGCTTATATATATATATAGGTACCTTGAAAACCTAAACCTATTCAAAACAAGGCAAGACCCCCAATTCAAGTTTTAATTGAATTTTGAAAAGAGGTCGGTTTGGTGGTTAGCTTCCAATGACGATTCCAAAAAAACTTTGAACCTTTGGTCTAGAGACTTTAGAACTTGACCTATAACCAAGACATGAACCTACCTAAATCTAAGAAAATGCCAACATTTGTACCAACCCATAAAAACAAGTTTTAAGTCAATGCTAAATTAACAAAATGTTTTTCCATGGTTTTTCTAGGTGTAAATGAGTAGCAAAACAAGTAACTAACTTTTAAGTCAATGATAACATAGGTCATTTTTTGAAACATTATCTTATCTAAATGGTAGCTTACAACTATTACAACATTTGGATGTAGTTCACTAGTCCTTATTTAGTGGATTCGTGATTTCACAACATCCCCACTAAGTCATATTCAGCGAGACTAGTGAATTCACTCAAAATCCTATGAAGCACTTGGATTTTGTTGTAATCTACCTAACATTATGGGCTTTAACACCATGTTCAATTGCATACATACAATCAAATGTGTATTTGCAAGATATACATAATTGTAATTTATGTATACCACATGGTTTGAACAAACCTTATACATCAAAATTAATAATATATCAAACATTTTGTTGTGATCATGATACATGTCCATAACGTTTTGAAATTTCACTTATTTCAAAAAAATCATTTCTTGAATGTAAAACCATGTGGTAGGGTTAACAATTTCAATGGTCTTGGTCCCAATTACCTATCTTTGGTACAATATATAAAATGCAACGATTATCAATGTTAGGGCAAAGATCTTGGTTGGTTAATGCACCAAATACATTTCTAATATTTAAAGGAGTTCCAACCTCTTCTAACTCATCTTGTGCACCTATATTAAACTTGGGCTCCAAATTGATTCGCACTATTAACGATGATCAAATGATTAAAAAAAAGACTTACCCATTAATGAAACCATTTTCATCAATGAGACCAATGAAGCACTACTAATATGTTTGGTTTAATAATAATCAAATTTTTCATGAAATTGTTGGTTTTCTTTAATTGAAATAATTAGAACTGGCCATTTTATAATTTTGAAACATTTAAAGAACTAAAATGGTGGTTGTTTAGAAAAACCACACAAAAACTAGTTTGAACTTCTATTTCATGGGTCATCTTTGACAAGTTTGTATCTAATATAAATCATCAATTTTTTCCTTTTTAAGATCTTTATTTTTTTCCACTTGAAATGCCAACTTAACACTAGTTTGTGCACATTATGATATTTTTCCCTATTGTAACAAATTTATTGCAAAGTCTAAACCAAAAGCTACAATGTCCATTTTGGTATAACAATACTACTAAAAACAATGTTGTTTCAAAGTTCTATTTGTTGATATTAATGCATATGCATCTTCACATATTTTCTCAAAAATTCCAAAAAAATCTTTCCAATAAATAGCTTGGGCTGAAGTGACCACCTTGAGTTGAACTAAACATGTGGGTTTTGTGCATCAGAAATGTTCACATCAACAAAAAGTAGGGTGAAAACACATTAAAGGTGGACCACTTTCACCCAAAAATGATGGATAAAAAATATTGTGCTACACAATCAATTGAATTTTGATGACATCATTTGGCTATTTAAACACAAACAAAAAACTTAAAATTTTCATGACAACATTTTGGAACTCAAAGTTCATTTTGAATCAAAATTAATCTTTATTTGATGGTTAAGAGGATTGAATAAAATCAATGTACATAAAATATCAAACTTACAATTTTTTGATGACCATAAGACTTCATTTTGTGATTCATGAAACATTACAAAATCAAATAAAACTAAAAAAACAATGCAAAACCCACTTATAAAATCTCCTTTTTATATGGTAATATTTTTTCCTTAAAAAAAGTATATTATGCATTTACTGCTAAACAAGTGTAAAAACACATTTTTTGAATGGATTCTCAACTAATTTTTTAAAAATTCCAAATGGTTATAAATTTAATTGATGAATATCAATGTCATTCACCACCAAAAAATCAACAAAAAATTCCATTTACAACCCTAGTTTTGAAATATATATTTAGTTTTTCATACTTTGTGACAAGTATTATTTCGTCACATATATACTCTATATGTTCAAGTTCTTCAAGGTTTGTTCTTTTTAAAAAGGATTGATTAATTTGAATGTTAATAAAATATACTTAAAACAAACAAAAAAATTCAATATGTGAGTTCCATATGTTACCCAAAAAATTAAATGTAGAAATATTGTATTAATGACAACAATTTTTGAAAGGCTTAGTGTGTTTATGCCTAGTATTTGTTTGATACTTTCTCACATTGTGTAGTGAAAAATGAAAAGCGATGGATGTTCAGTTGAAAACATTCGTTTACATAACCATTATATACAAAAGTTAGGGTCCCCACCAATATTAATAGATCTCAATTCTCAAACACATTGTCAAAACACTTTGTTAACACCTTAAATTCTATTAACAATGGCTCAAATTCATTATAAAGAAAAATCACCATTCTTTACCTCCTTTTATCACCATTCAAATATCCCACAATTTTCAATCAATGCAATTTTTGAATAGTTCAAAGTGAAAATAAACTTCCAATTAATGGCCTACTCTATACAAATCTGATGTCTCCAAACAATCATCAATTATAACCTTTGTTGGAACCATTAATTTTTTATGGGTTCTTTCGTGCAAACCAAAATTTTCTAGAGTTTTTTAAATAACCATGGCAATTCCTTGACTTTGGTTGTTTTAAAAAATCAAAATCAATGGTTTTTCAAACATTCAAATGACCACACAACATTGATATTGAAATGTCCCCCCTTCCTATGTTTCATGATCTTTGTATGTTTAGGCTTCTTTTGTTCAAAGTTCGTACTAATGTTGGACACATGTATTACAAAATAGTTAAAAATCGAGTAGGGTTTCAAGTCATACCTTGTTTGAAACCCATTCACATGTTTTCATTAGACTGAGAATTGGCCACTTGAAACCCTATCCTTTAAAAAAATAAAAATTGATACCTTATCGGGGTATTAAAAAGTACCAAGGTCAAGGTTTTAAATTATGCCTAGTACTTTAGTACATTTAACATTCATTTAGGTGTTAAGTAAGATTTAAAATTAAATTTAAGGTTTAGGAGGCATCATTGGATAATGGCTGAATTTTGGATTATAAATAAGTTTTTTCCTCCAAAGCTAGTTACATTTTTATTTTTTTACAACTTGTGCTTTGAAAGGTGTTGTGCAATTTGTTTTAAGGTTGGCTTTTGTTCTTTTATTCATTGGTGCCTCTCCTTGTTCTTGTGCTTTTACTTGTTAACACCTCTCTTGGTTTGTATGTTCTTGCTTGTCAACACCTTTCATAGTTTGTGTGCTATTTTGCTCTTCGACACCTCTCTTGCTTTTGTTGTTTGGTGCTTCTTAAAGCACTTCTTTGTTAATCCTCGGCCCTTTCTTGGTCTTGCTTCTTTTGTTCCTTTACTTTTTGGTGTCTCTTCTAGTTCTCCTTTGTTCTTCAACTTGCTATTGCCCCCCTTCTTCTACTTTTGTAAGTGTGAGAGAGAAAAGTAGGTGTGAGAGAGTTGGAAGCTTTTTCAAGTTAGAGGAGTTTGAAGGTCCATTTGAAAAGGATGAAATTGTGGACATATAAAATGTAGGAAGATTTTTTTTTTCATTTTTTTTGGGTGTATTTTTTCACATTTAAAAAATAAATTACAAGTCTAAAGTAAGATCAAATTTGAAAACTAACATGTGAAACCGCCTTCAAATACAAGCAAGTCTGAAATGTGTGAAACTTGGGTGAAAATATTTTCCCCCAATTTTTGAAACCTTGCCTCAGTCTCTTAAAAATAGTTTTTTAAAAACAAAGAACTAGGGCAAGTTTTGTAAACTTTTTAAAACCTGAAGAACCCCATGGATCTTTTTAAAACTTGAGAATGGCCCACTACTGGTTCATACCCATAATGAATGCTGTAGCCTAAAAGCTGATTGGATGACAGCATTGAAAAAGTAGTGTAACCCAAGGGGTAGGCATTTACTGTTGGGTGAGTGGGGCTGAGTCAGCTGGGGATGCTCTTGGAGCTCTTGTTTCCAGAAAAAAGTTAAGGAAATCTGAATTGTCTAAGCACTCTATTGAGAGATGCAGTTCACATATCCCTGAAGGGGAGCCCACACCAAACTGACTTCTTGCACATGTTTCTATCTAGCCTTGGGGAGGACTTTCTTCAATGACTTTCTTTGTAGTAATATTGTCATTGAAAGCAACACGTTGAAAAAAGATCGAGGAAAAATAAACCTGTGTGCCATGGGAGTGTTGCCTTGATTGTTCCAAAGTAGTACCCATTGTCTCTGAGACTGACATGCTATATTTTCATTCAACCTGCTTGATGTAAGTACCTGTTGCAGTTTGTAGAGTTCTTGAAGTTAAAGAGCAAAGAGACCAGCACAAGTCATCAAAGTGGTAGATAAAGTCTGAGACTGCGGGCTTTACTGTGCATAAAGATCACAGCTGCGTGGCAGTCATGCAGTGAGAAGACTGGGAATTGCGCTTTAGGAGAGGGCAAGCAGGCTGCATGAAAGCCCAAGCAGGCTTTTTTTTTAAAAGCCGGGTCTTTATGAGTCTTTTGGATCCTTTCAATTTGAGCCCAGTTCTTCAGATAGGATCTTGTGAGGTCCATCCCTGGCCCCAAAGGTACATATAACTCTTCAACTCTTTCTCCCTTATGAAAACCTGGATTCAGTCAGACTTCAAATTCAAAAGAGGATGGCAGGCAGGCCATACTTTGGAGAGGATTTGCCAAACAATTTATTTTCGAGTGCATGGATTTTTCTCTCTCTCTCTCTCTAAAGAATGTAAATATTCTGACATGTTCACTTTAGGGTAACGCCCCAGGACAAGGGTATTGTCAAAAGGAGAGCTCACACAAGGCGTTAGCCTACCCCTGGCCCAATTCCAGTTATGTCCTCATACAAGTGGGTTAGGGTAGATTGGCCCATCACCGATCGCCTGCCTATGACTGAACACTTATTATATCTTCATCATGTGTGTTTCATTTTGATTGATTTGAAATGTTATGGGAGCGCTACCTCAAGCTCTAGAAATCATCTTTGAAGTGCAAAGGAAAAGGAGTAATGAAAAAATAACAAGAAAAAAAAAAGCTTTCCAATTTACAAAACATTTTTTTTCTTTCTCTCTAAACCCCTCCTACTTTCAAACCTCATAACTTTTTTCTTTCTTATTCATGTAAAATGATTTAAAGTGCTATAGGAATGCCACCTGAACTTTTACAAATCATTTTGAGACTCTAATAGCAACAGAGCAACATACAAGGAATTTTTTTGGTATTTGAGAACCGGCCTTTGTAGTGTTTGATGGTTTGTTTTTTTGAGTTCTTGACCCCCTTTACTTTGGGGGGCCGTAACTTTCTCGTTTCTAATCTGTTTTTGAAGATTGTTAGTGTGTCAGATGCAATATGAGGAGTTTAAGTTTTGTTTGGACACCAGAAACAACAGAGCCCTCCCCTTCGATCTGGCCTGCCCCGAGTGCTTAAGTGTTCGGCCACCGGCCAGTCTACCCTACCCCATGTAAAGCTACTGCAAAAAAAATTCTTTTTCTTTCTACATCCAAGATCTGCAAAAAGTGGAGGAACCTGCTCCAAGAATGGAAGAACCCTCTCAGACTACAGAGGATCCCACCATGGAACAGAAAAACCTGCTTCAAGAACAAAATAACCCCCTCCCTTAGGTGACAAGGAATGAATTACGGTCTAGAACATGGCCTCCAAACTCCCCAGGAAATTTTCTTCTGGTCTTTTGGTCTATTTGAAATGCTATGTAGGATTTATCTCTCTTTCTTCTAAAACTTTTCCCCTTGCACATGAGGAAAAAAGCCTTGCTATGTATGATGCCACCAGCTCGGACTCTTTGTAATTCACTTTCAACTGCTGAACATAAACAATTGATGTTCCTCTGTACACAAACCAGCCTAGACCACATAGCACCGACATTTAGGAGGAAGAAAACATTATTACCCTGTCTCATTGGAGACATCTGATAAAGAACATATATCTCTGACTTTCTATGGAATCAGATCTTCATACAATCCAAAGTCCTAAAGTATCAGTACCATACACAAATTGATTCTTTCGCACTTGAGCACAGAAACTTCAAAGTGCATTTAAATTATGCAGGAGGCTTTTTCATGATGTACAGGGATTGCTAGCATGTCCCTGAGTGAGAGAAAGTGATGATGAGGATCATCTTAGACCTCAAACGAAAGTTGAGAGCCCTTGAGCTATGGAAATCTTTAAAATCGTTGGGTTGAGAAAAAGGATGTGACAGCTGAGAGTTCATACTTCACACTAGGGGATTGCAGGCCTCACTGGTCCACCTTTCTTCACACAAGGGAAATGCAGCCTGAGGGCCTTATCATATGTAATTGCTAACTACCAGTGTTGTTTATAAATCACTGCCAGATCCAGTCTGTAAATTACAAAGAACTGTTGGTCCCAATTATTTTCAAAACCTCTAAAGAATCAATGGTTTTCATGATCAAACTGGCAATTTTATAGTTGGGATTTGATTTTTTCCAAAATAATTGAGAACCATGGTTAAATACCATAACCAAGTCTTTGTTTTCTTTAAATTGCTGTTATGAATCTAGAGAACAGCTCTGATAATCATCAAGGGTCTATTCCTGCTTTTGACAACTGCCAAACATTGGTTTAAACTGGTGTTTTTGCGTGTATATGGTTTAGGACTTACACTCCATGTAAGTGTCAATGGTTTTTAAATTTTTACTTACACACCAGATAAGTGTAAGTGTATATAGTTCAAGTCCAAATGTGCAAGTGTAAGTGGTCAAGGTGAGGTGTGCAAGTGTAAAACCATGTAAATCAATCTTGGTCGTGTGAAAAGTGTGTAGTGTAAGTGTAAAAACACTGTTTTTACATGCCAAGTAAAAAAAGTGTAAATCCAAAAAATAATAATTTAATGCATCAAAATGATGTTACAAGATGCAAACTTCAATTTCATTCACATGACAGGCTATAAACATGCATTCCAATGTCCATTGTCTATTAGAAAGTGCTAATAAGGGCATACAGGTCAAAGTTCAAGCAAAACTAAATAGGTAGCATGTGTATCATGAACAATACAATACCAAAATCATGCATATATGTCCCAATCTTGGATGTAGTCCTCTACATGACTCTAAACCTCATGAGGAAATTTCGAATCTATGATATCTAAGGTTTCCTCCTCGGCCTCACCAAACCCATTCAAGTTTGCAAGTCCTATCATATCCTGAAAACCAGTAGTGGGATCATCAGGCCAATTCTTGATTAGAAAATTAGGAAATCTAGGTTCTTTGCACCAATGAAGATCAATGAAAATCCCTACAATAGAAAAGACTTTCTATATTTTGATTTGACTCCCATAAATACCTAGACACGCTCTAGCTAGATATGCAACTATAGGGAATTGCCCTTCATGCTTTGACCACCAAAAAAATGGGTCTTTTATTTCTTCCAAAGGCACATCAAATGTGCAAAAGCAAGACAACTCATGTTGAACTTGCACTTCCACACATAATGAGAAAAAAAATAGTTATTGAAATGTGTCAAGTGTAACTATAAACTACAAAGAAGAAATCAATGTCCTCATGATGTCTTAAAAATCATAAAAAAACACTTACTTGTTCTAAACAACTTTCCTTCTCATATATTCCCATTCCAAAATACACTAGACACATGAATATACACAACGCTAGTTAAATACACATGTAGAGACATGAATATGAAACAATGCATCACAAATTGCCTTAGCAATTGTCCAAGTTTATCATGAAGGAATCTTGTTGGGTAAAACTTTTTTCTAGTAACTATATAACACATGATGATAGCAACTTGATAAGCTAAACATTGCTCAGACATGGCAACTTTAGATGCAAAATGTTTTTTCACTAGAGTTGCAAGTTTCTATTTGGGCAAACTAAAATCCAAACAAGTTCACCTCCATTCCTTTACCCCCTTGCCTACAATCCACATTGGAAATGGAAAAAAAAAATCAATTCTATAGTGCATAAACACAACCTATGATTACTTACAATGCCAAGATCAAGATTATCAATGTACCAAACTTCTTGGGGCATGCATGTGATGTAAGCTTGAAGCAATAATTTAGCAAATCTAATATTAATTATTCCCAAGTCCTTAGAAACCTTATCGTTTTTGGTTGCATATTGAGATGTTTTGCTCAATGCATGCCCAAAGCATGTCCTGACAAATCGAATAGGCAAGTTCAATGCCTCACATGAAATAGTTGACTTCAAGGCTATGGTCATGGTTTCCAAGTTGGTTCCTTTGTTTTTGACATAGCACAAAACCTTTGATGTGAGACCAAGCTTCTCCAACAACGCTTTCAATTGTTTTGC
>Ga0209611_10010039_pt1 | contig 14066 bp, 10 predicted proteins | sample S1TSphgellanicum_3_FD_187693 | JGI IMG/M metagenome (GOLD analysis project Ga0209611, IMG submission 187693) | Host-associated microbial communities from peat moss isolated from Minnesota, USA - S1T2_Fc - Sphagnum magellanicum MG (SPAdes) (version 2) | ecosystem: Host-associated > Plants > Peat... | reverse complement strand
GAATTCCACACTGTAAACTTTACTTCGTAACGGATTCTACGTAGAATGGTGGATTTCCAGTCCCCCACAAAGCCCACAACAATTTCGCGGAATGGGCATTATCAGGATTGTGTGTGTGTGTGTGTGGGGGGGGGCTTTTTCCGTATGGAATCCTTCAGTGCGGAATGATCAGGCAATCATTATTTCATGGAACGACCTCATGATGAAATAAGGGGGACTTTTTCCATGTAGAATCCTTCAATGTGGAATGGTCAGCTGGAAATTATTTCACTGCAGAATGGCTTCACCACAACGGGGCAGGGGGCTTTTTCTGCGTGGAATCGAATGGTCATGAAATCATTATTTCAAGGAATGGTCTCATGATGGGGTAGGTAGGAGGGCTTTTTCGCATTGTGGAAATCCCTTCTATGCGGAATAGTGAGGCTACCATTATTTCACGGAATGGCCTCATGACGGGTCACGAGGGCCTTTTTTTTCCGTGCAGAATCCTAGAATGCGGAATTGTCATCTTGGAAGCCCTGCAGTCTTGTCGTTGAGAAGTGCAAGAACCAAGACGGGGGAAAGAGGCGGGGGAAAACGGGGTGGAGAGATTTGGCGAGAGATTTTGTGTGCTCGCTCGCTTGCTCACTCGCTTACTCGATCGATTTGTGGCAGTTGTGTCTTACGCAACCAGACTTGTGCGACGCGTCATCTGTTCTCATATTAAGTGTCCTCGTAAACTGTTGTTGGCACAATCATATTAGCTCAGTATCCAAAGACTTTTGACAATCAACCCGCGCTTTGCAAAGTACGTACACTTTCAACCTTCTTCTTCTTCTTCTTTTCTTTGTGTGTCTCTCTTATGAGTCTGCAATTTGAGAGTCTTTCAAAGCCAGAATTATTATGGAGCTTTCTTGAGCTCTCTTTTTTTGCGTTTTCAAATCTTCTTTTCTTTGCTTCGCTACACTTCTCAAATTTGCATCTATTTTTAAAATCTTCTTTACAAGTCTTTGAATTTCTGGAGTGTGTTGGTAGAAGTGTGAGCAAGTTTTTTTTTTTGTGTCTACTACTGGTGCAGGCAGGCTGGTTCCGCGAATGCAAGAAAGCAAGAATACGATGAAAGAGTTCGATAGAATGACAGAAGACGAGAACAAGGAAGGGACGCAGTGTATATGGGCGACAATAGCTGTGGTTGTACTAGTGGCGACTGTAGCCACCATCCTTGGCTTCACTGTCTTCAAAGCTAAGGATCCGACGTTGCAAGTGAATGCAATCAGCTTGGAAGGATTCCATCTTGCTCCTTCCGCCTTTCCTGCGAGTGGAGGAGGCGGCTCACCGAGTTTTAACCTCTCACTCTCGATGCGCATTGCCATCACAGTACGCAACCCCAATAAAGAGAGCTTCAAGTACGGTAGCAACAGCAGTGCGGCACTGTTCTACGATGGAGACGAAGTCGGTCAGACTCTCATACCGCCAGGCACACTCAATGCGGAATCGACAGTATTTTTCTCTCTTATTCTCGATGTGGAAGCTGCTGCAGATCTCTCCGCGCTACTTGGCGACAATGAAGACCCCCCCAACTACATTAATACTGGACTCTTGCCCATGAAAGCCACCACGCAGCTCTCTGGATCCGCGACAATCTTTCGCGTCTTCAAGCACTACGGAGTTAGTAGCACCGATTGCAACATCACCATCTTTATCGCCAATGCCACGATCGAAAGCTTCTCGTGCTATCAAAATGCAAAAGATTGATTCAGAATCAAGAAGTCCATGATCTCGTGCAACAACTACTGCATCAGATCTCCAATTCTCAAGTCCTTGTTGACCAGTTTGCAAATCAGCTGCATCAGCTCTCAATTCTCAAGTTCTTGTTGATCAGTTTGCAAATCAGCTGCTGTTGCAGAGTGATCTGAAGCCAGACGTGTTAAATTTTTGGGTATCAAGAAAGTATGTTCAGATCTGCTTAAACAGAAATGAGACTTCACAAAAGATTGAACTTGAAAGAATTCAATCAAAGTAAGGTAATGGATTTTCTTTCTTTCTTGGACTCATTCTGGTTTTTTGTTTTCCGGGGTGTAGTGATTTTTAGGTGTTTGTCAATCTTCTCTTTTTTGTTACATTTTCAGTGGGATTTGGCTGTTTGTCAATCTTATGTTTTTTGTTTTTTTGAAGCAAACGGAAACAATCTTTTTTTTCTTGCTTGCATTTTTATTTTATTTTGCAAGGGGGAGACTAGGCTACTAGGGTAGAACTGTGCCCATCACCCATCATTACCCTATCACCGAACACTTCTTTAGATCTTTGTCTGTGCTTCATTTTGAGGGATTTAAAATGTTTATGGGAAGCTCTACCTCAAAGCTCTACAAATCATCTTTGAAATGCAAAGAATGAAGGAATAGCAAGAAGAAAAGTAAGATTTTCAACTCACAAAATGCGCTTTCATTTTGGACCCCTCCTACTTTCAAAGCCTCTAACTTTGTAACTTTCTCATTTCTTGTTCATTTTCAACAATTTGAAGTGCTATAGGAGTGCCACCACCTTCAGTTCTACAAATCATCTTTTAACTCTAATAGCAACAGTTCAAACATACAAAGAATTCTTTCCACCTTCAGTTCTACAAATCATCCTTTTAACTCTAATATCAACAGTTCCACATACAAAGAATTCTTTGGGTGTTAGGCAATCAGCTTTGTAGTGTTCAGTGGTTTGTTGTTTTTTGAGTTCTTGACTCCCTCTACTCTTGGGGGGCATTAACTTTCTGCATTCTAGGTTCTTAAGAATCTAGTACCTTACGAATCTCTCTGGCTGGCTAGAACCAGCCCTGGAGTCCAAAAACCAGCCCCAAAACTTGATGGGTACAGGTTCTGGCTCTTCATTACAAATTGAATTTTTAGTTTTTAATGTTGTCTAGCAGTGTTCCTATGCATGCTTGTCAACAATGCCCAATAGGAAACTAACCTTCACAACAAAAAAAATTCTAATCCTTCATCAAAATGTAATTGCATGTAATATCAAAATTAATAGCACCTCAGATTTTGCTCAATTTGATGTCTTGTAGAAATCAAATAGAAGAGATTTGAGCATCATAAACAAATTAAGTGTTTAAACCCGTGAATATATTATTGATTCACAATTGTGTCTTTGTATAAATGTACATTTATTTGTCTTGTGATAATTCTTCTTTAAGAAAATATTTGAATTTTTTTTAATGATTTATAGTTAATTTATTATTATTATTTTGTAGAACAGTAAAAACAACACATAGCCCAAGTACATATTCAATGGAAGAAATTCTTATAACATTAAAAATCATAATCATCAACATTAATTATAGCATAATGTATAAATATAAAATTGATTTAAACTTTACAAATGTCATTTGATCTAAAAAATATGAGTTCAAAACATATTGAAAGCTTTGATGAAAAAGATTGCATTGCAAAATTTCATGGACAAGTTCTCATTCAAATTTGTGTATTAAAGATTTTATATAATTACAATGTTGTGGCAAAATTGTTGCATACTACAAATGCATTGCAATTGAATCATTCATATGTGCATCAATTTGACAACATGATGGTTGATTATGGTGTAAATCATTGGTATTGACAAATTTCATCACAAAATCTTTTCCAAATCTTCACCATGATATTTAAATAAGTATTGAAAACTATTGCCTTTTGACAAATTTTGATTATGTTGTAATATGCATTCACCCATTGAAAAATGGTTGTGCAATGTTCCACAAATAAAAGGCTTTTTCTTGAAACCAATGTGTTGAACTACTTTTACAACTACGTTCCTCAAGGAAATTATTTTCACTGAAAACAAATGTTGACTTGTCTCGTAACCAAAAAAAAAATCTTGATGGGAAAATTGTGTTGAACTACACCCCCATCATGTATTCCTCAAGGAATGGTTTTTTCACAATGGAATTTATGGCAAACTATTCTTTTATTCAAAACATTTTTTGCAAAATGGAAACATTTCACTAGCATAAAAATCATTGCCATGGCTAGACCCATGATAAAAACACTACTATAATACCTTTTTAAGGTTTGGCAAATTAGTTTTGGAAATGCCAAATCTACTTAAACTTATCTATTTGACATGTCAAAATTTAAGAAAATTACAACAAAGGGAAAAATATAAAATTTGGTGCAAACCCAAGGAGATTCTTCAAGTCAATCCCCCCACTGCATAGTAGGTATCTAATAATTGACAACATTTTTTTATGTTATAATTTGGTGGAACAATATGTCTTTTCATTTTTTAAAAAAGTAGTAAAGATGTTGTAAACATTTTATTTATGTAAAACAAAAAAATGTTGTATTGCAATCTCAATTTAGTTTGGATTTAAGATTTATTAAGCGTTCACCATGGCCTAATTTTTATTAATTTTAATTTTTAACTTTGTGATATTGCTTGAGTTGCAATATCCATAAGAAAAATTAGCCAAATTTGACAATATTCAAAATATGAAAATAGAAAAATCTTATGCAACCTTGTGAATTGTAGAAAATTGTGGGGAATTACATTTTAATTTCATTTTCTAGCCTTTTTTACTTGAAAAGTAAGGAATTTATAGCAAACTATTCTTTATTCAAAACATTTTTTTGCAGAATGGACCTTTTTCACGTTTGGCAATAATTCAATTGTTTTTGGAAATGCCAAAATTTATGAAACTTATCTATTTGAAATGTCAAATTTTTTTAAAATTACAACAAAGGGAAAAATATTTACTGGAAACCCAATGAGCTTTTTCAAGTCAATCCCCCCATTGCATAATAGGTATATAATAATTGATAATATTGTTTTATCTTATAATTTGGTGGAACAATATGCCTCCTCATTTTTTTCAAAACACAATAAAAATGTTGTAAAAAATCTCATTATATAAAAGGTTCAAAGTGAAGAAAACCTAACAAAGAAGTTGTCTATACTTATTGTAAAAACATTATAACCTTGGTTTTGCATTATTAATGACAATCAATGGTCACAAGGTCTAAATATTAATATATTTAAATTCCACTTAAATGAATGATTAAAAAGATAATTTAGTTACCACAAATTGGTAATCCATGATCATATAGATTGCCCATGAAATCATTTTCACTTTCATTAATTTAAAAATATGAGATTTAATTTTCACCTATTAAATCATTAGTATTTCTAACACCCATGATGTCCTATTTGATGCTTTTCATTACCTTTAAAACAAATTTTTGGGTGTTCCCCAATGTCCTTCCTATGTTTCCCAATGAACCATACTTCATAAAACACATAAAATATAAAATATTTTCAACCCTAGTCCCCACAACCTCCTTTATGTATTTCTTGGTATCTTCCAAACTTATATCTAATGCCTTCAACCCTCAATGTTTTGAAACTTTTTATTGATCAAAAAAGGAAAATTTTCATGTTTAATTAGGGTTGTTTAGATTTGAAAATGTTTAATAAATTAATATCCCATCTTGGGACCTTTTTGGAACTTGGCCTAACAAAAAGCATAGTCATTAAAATGTTCAATTTTTTTTTGAAATGACATGTCAAATTTTCATTAATTCTAAAAGAGGTCAAAGTTGAAATGGCCAATATATTCAATTGATGTGAGAAAAGAAAATAATTAAAAAAATGTTTGCCCATTCCAAGGATAGGGTGGTAAAAAACAACAAAATAAAATGTTTAGCCCTCAAGTCATATGTGGAGGTCATATTAAAAGATTGTCAAATGCCAATTTCCACTAAATATTAATAAATTTGATGTTCAAAATGAGTTGATCAAATTTGACTAATTTCATAAATATAACATTGATAAAATAATTTAAACTTGTCAACTTTGATAAAATGTTTTGATGAATATATCATTTTCAATGTTGATTTGAATGTGTTTTTAATTTTGATTAAAAGGTGCCCATTCAAATATTACAAAATACTTTGAAATTTAAATTTTTAATTTTTTCATATGGGAACTAATTAATAAAATTTTTATTCCTATAATAATTAATTTTGATTAAAATATTATTGATAAATAAAATTTTAAACTATAATTATAATGGAATTTCATATTGATTTATTTGTAAATTTGATTTTCAATACAAAACAAAAGCTACCATTGTGTTAAATTCAATGTTATCACTTGTTGGAATTATGTACGTTATGAAAATTAATTAATAAATTTTTTATGGATGTATAATGTTATTTAGTGATTTGAAATACACCAAGACATGTTCCTTTCATATGAAATAAAACATTAAAAATTTGGAACATTAAAAATAATTTGCAATCATGATGTATAGGTCAAATTTAAATATTCATCTTTCAAAACATAAATATTGTATTATTTAATAGGCCATTAAGTTTTTAAATGTAATTGTTGAATGAAAAGATGAAACAAAATGCACTTCAATGTGAATCATGCACTTTTAAATAACTATGTGCACAAAGGAATTTCAAAGTTTTCAAAAATGTTGATGTGATACAAAATGATAGTAGGTTGAAAAACATGTGATTTATGATTAACATGTAATTGATTCAATCAAAATATTAAATCTTTGAGTAATGTAAAATTTGAAATCAAAAGTTAAACTTTCAACATGTTTTTAATTACATTAAAAATGAGAAAATTTTATAATTCAAAAATTTTAAATCAATGTTTATGGTTTTTAAAGTCTTGCCCGTTTCAATTTGCATCCAATTTCCAAGTATTGATGAATTGCCCACAAACAAACTACATCATTTTGTAAAAAACAAAATTGGTCATTTTTTGTGTTTTATTTTCTTATTGTAAATTTCCTATGCCAACAAGTCATTCATCCTCACATGCATTTAATGCAATTAATAACACACCTCTAGAGTAAATTGTAACCCCCACATGATTATATTCATGGGACATAAAAAATACACATGATTAAATAAATTCATAATATTTTGAAGACTATTTAAATACTTTTGTTTAATGTAGCACAAAGGCGGATGCAACACATGTTTGTAGAATAATTAATGAAATTGGAAATTTTCATGTGAATAATAAAATATTCCTGAATATTAAAAAAAACTATGTATTTTCCTTCACAAAATTTTGTTCTTTGAAAAAATATATTTGAAAATTATTTAGAAAAAAACTAATGTAATTAGTGTCAAAGCTTCCAAGGTATAATTACAATAATAAATAAATTTTAAGTGTAAAAATGACATCCATGCATAATAAATTATGCAATAAACAAGATGATTTTTTTTTCATTCCTAATAGGTCATATTTGGAAAAGGGACATGGATCATCAAATGAATTTTAAAAAACATACAAACCATTTATGTCATTAAATTGTGCTTGTTTTATAGAAACATTTTAATCTTTTATCCTATTTTGTGATGTCCATAATAATTCAAAAAGTTTCTATTAATTTCAAGGATATTTTAAATTCATATAATAAAATCTCACTAATTTTTATATTGTAAGCTGATTTAGGATTTATCATCAAGCAATGACACTTGTAATGAAGGTAATGTTGGTTATCTACCCATATAATTAATGATATTCCAAATTCAATTTTTAATCATGATTTCTCAAAAAACTAATGAAGGGATCATAAACTTAATTGATCATGAATATATAGATAAATCATTTTATTCAATAGAAGATTTATGCAAAAATCTTTCTATGTATTTATGGCAGGAAAATTTGGATTATCAAACATGTTATTATCCTAATTGATTGTTAGTAACCATTAATTTTGTCACAAGACATCAAAAATTTATTTTAGTTTATTTATTCATATTATGTATGTAGTTGGGTACCAATGATAAAATGACATTTTGCATGTATAATTTGTCTTATAGACACTCATAAATCCTTATTCAATTTTGCTAAAGATTGATTTTAAGAAATGAAAAATTTCAAATGTGAATTTCAAATATAATATTATTCACAAATATACCTTTTCAACCATTATTTGATTAATTTCTTTTGTATCATTGCATTTTCAAATGTTTTTTTTTTTTCATTTTGGCCATGTAATTTGACAAATATGTATGTTTTAAATGTTTAGGGTTTTTTTTCTTTTTTGAAAGATGAATACTCATGTCATTTAAAACATGCTTGTAGAGGTATAAATGAGTTGATATCATAGAACATGTGCTATATAGTAATGATGTGATACATAAAACTAAATCCAATTATCAAAACACATATAAAAATAAAATTTAACAAAAATCAAAATAAAATTTTAACTAAAATAAAAAAATAAAGAAAACATTTAGAAAATAATACCTTTTTTTTGGGTCCATTAATTATTTCAATTGTTTCTTTTCACATAATGCACACTTAATGAGTTGAACATTATTTGGTGTGTAACACTTTAAATGAATGGAAATCATAATGAAGGAGAAAAAAAATGTGCATGCCCAAACATAGAAAAAGTCATTACATGTTCATATGTTGATGGCCTGAAATGTTGAAATAACCTTGATAAAAATGAAATTTGGCCAAAAGATAATGATGTTACGATGCAATCTGTAACATGCAATAAATCTTCCTTATTTGCACCAAAATTGAATGATTTCTTCACTGAAAATTAAATTAAATCGTAGCTGAAAATTTCGGAGGAATTGGAATGTGCTTTTGGTGTTGTTGGAAAGATCTTGACTAGCAGGAAAGTTCAATGGAATTTATTTTGTAAGATTTGGATTCAGAATGTGGGAGATACTGATTTTAAAGTGATTTCTGCCATTGAAAATTCAAATAAATTCCCAAAAACCAGGTTTTGGAAGGGAAAATCAGTTTAGGACATGGTAACACTTGGGCCAAGGGCAGATAGATGCCACACTAGTTTAGTCTATGAATCATCATGGGCCCTTCATTGAAATGATAAATTCTTGAAATTCTAAGAGTTCCATACTTATTAACATTGAGACACTATGTCAACAACTCAAGGGTTAGGGTCTTCTTGGACACTAAACCCTTAAGAATCATATATATTAATTCATTTGGTCTGTTTGTGACTCCAGATGGACAGTTGTTTGAAAAGAAAAGTTTTTTTAGAAAACCAAAAACATCAACCAAACATCGTTGAAATAACACACCTGTGCATTATGCACAGGGTTCACACTAGTTTGAATTAATATCCAAAGAGTGAGGAGGTTCCAAAAAGAAGGGGCCTAAGATGACTCAAGAGTTGAGTTTCACCTTACAATTTGGGCATTGTTACCACCAATGGGCTCTACCCAAGGCCAACATTATCATGAACCTAAACATATATGTATGATAAGGAGGTGTTGCAAGGGACGACGGTTCCTACACCCATTCCTTAAGAGTGGGAGGGTTGGTTCCCATGAGTGTTAAACGGATATTTGGTTTGGGGAATAACTGGTTGGGTAGGTTATCACAAAAAGCTTTTAGACTCGTCAGCTGTTGATATCAATGTCAAAGTAATACCCTTAGTTATCAACTTACCCTGTTAGTTTTTTTTGTGTGATAATAGCCAGTTTTGCATAAGGGTTGGCTCTCAAATACCTGGATGAGAACCGTCGGTTATACTGTTGGTTGTACACCAGTTATATGATTCAAATTTTTTTGAAACTGTTTCTAATTTATTTATTTCTGTTTTTCTATTTTCTATCATATAAATGTTTAGGATTTTAAGATTGATAACCTACCTGAATGATAACTAAGTAATCTGGGTCGATTATTTATTAAAAATTGATAATTCAATACTAAGCAAGTAGGTAATTTATCAGGTCAAATTAATCAATACCCAACTGGTAGGTTATTGATACCCTGTCCTGGACCTGGCCAGTTTACCCCAGTCGAAAAGCAATACCAGCCAACACTGGTTCCCAGTTCCTGTACCCATTCTGGAAGAGTAGGAGCGATTAAAAGTAGGCATAAGATCCCTCACAATCATAAGAGTAGGTTTAAGATCTCTCTCCTTTCTTCTTGGAGGGATATTTGCTGATATAAAGACGCCCTCAAAGTACAGGAAATTTCCCTGAATACTTTCCAAATAGGGGTGCCGTCATTAGGACCTATAGTGGAGACTAGTGGAAATGGCCTCGTCTTTTCGCTGGGTCGTAAGTAAGGCCCTCGGAAGGGCACGTTCCCGAAATATATGTGGAACCCGTTCCCAAGTTTTCTAGGGCCCTTTCGAGAAAATTTCTTAGTGCCGTTCCAGGAATTTGTGTAAAGTTTTAGGAACGCTCGGGGTCCCGGGTGGGGGGCGGGGACCAAGGGACGCGTCCAAGGCCCTTTGCTGACAACCCTACATACAACGGAGGTCCGGCGATGGCAGCAGCTCCTGCGCTAAGCATGCGCTTGTGAACCGCAAAACCAAAGCCACAAAGAAATCGAGGAAAGCTCGAGCTCCATAGCCATGGCCGCAATTGCAGCATCTTCTTCTTCGTCTTCGCTCGTCCCTCCCGTCGCAGTAACGGGCACAAGAGGAATGTCTTCATCACATCCTCTTTACCTGTCCCTCAGCCGTCTTCATTCGCTTTCGTTCGCCTTTGCTCCTGCTCTTTCTTCTTCCAGACTCCTCTCCATTAGAAGGTCCCCAGTCGATAGGATTTCTGTGCGAGCCGCCACCGAGAAAAAGAAGCGGCAGAATAAGACGCAACTTTCTGGAGTTCAAGAGGAGGAAGCATTGGCACCTGTAGAAGCAGTGCAGGAGGTGCAAGAGGAGGTAGTTGTGGCGGAGGAGGAAGCGGGCAACATTATCGATGAGAGTAGTAGTAGAGCAGCGAAGAATGGGGAGGAGTCGTCGTCGTCTACGTCGATGTCGCAAGAAGAGATAGGACAAGCCTTGAGTAAGCTGCGGCAAGAAAAAACCGTTCAAGAGCGTTCCAATTCTCAGGACTTCTGGGGTGGAGTGCTGGAGGAAACGAAGCTTGTGGAGTGGCCCTCGTTTCAGAAAGTGTTAGGGACAACAGGCGTCGTGGTGGCGATTATCTTCGGCTCCTCTCTCGTGTTGCTCACCGTGAATGCCGTTCTTGCGGAGCTTTCCGACAACGTTTTCAGCGGCACTGAGTTTGGTAGTGCTTGGACCAAGGGTTTCTGAAAGAAAGAAAGCGATGATGATGCTTGGAACCCTAGCCGAGGGCGCTTGCGCGGTTTGTCGAGACTGCAAAGAGAGTTTTGGCATCGACCTCTTTCGCACTACATGACCAGACGGAAATCAGGCAGGTCATGGTCCATACCACAAGCTCTTAGGGTTTTAGTGTGCATAGAGCTCGCATGAATGGCTCCGGGGAAGATTCTTCTAAATCCTCATGCCAGGGCAACTTGGGACATCCATATCAGTTGGGGAAGAAGAAGATTGTGAGTGTGGCTAGAAACATATCTGTTGATAGTGATACAAATAAAAGAAATGCTGGTTTTGTTCCTGAATTGTGTTATGTGCCAGTTCTGCTTCTGGTTTTTTGGCCAGAGGAATGGAGGAGATCACAACACTGTTTTGCAGAACTGCTGCTGTGGATCCCCTTTTCTTGCACCTTTGAAAAAGCCAATTGAGAATTCCAAACTTTTGCAGGAAAAAAGCATATTAGGTGTCTAGTGTTGTTGTTGCCTCCTCACAGTGCTCTGATTTTCTCCCTGACTTGTTGACTTGCCAAGAGTGCTGCAATTGATCCTCAAGGAGTTTAGATCCAAGTAGACACTTGATCCAAAGTGTGCAGATAGTGATGATGGGTTCAAACTTCAAACCCTAGAGTGCAATTGATCCTCAAGGAGTTTAGATCCAAGTAGAGACTTGATCCAAAGTGTGAAGATACTGATAATGAGTTCAAATTTCAAACCCCTCCCATCTGCAATGTTCATGTTGATCCTGGGGTTTAAGGGAGGGAAGAGGTTCAGCAAGATGAAGATGGGAGATTCTTCAAGCAGCACAGCTTCAAGATTAGGAATTCAGCTGAAGCGGGGTTTGTAGCTCTCAGATGGTTAGAGAGGCTTATAGGAGTCTGGGTTTTTATGCTGAAGTTGTGGCAGTAATTGGCGGAATTGCCTCATATTGTGACTCCCTCTGCAATTCCTGAAAATACATTTGATGAGTTACCTATACAATAAGATTTTCTGTACAGCTGGGGCTTGCATCTTTTGTTCTTGATTGCAATTTGCAAGAAAAGGCATCAGCAGGCAAGAGAAGATGCATGCACCAACCAGGGTCATCGGAAGGAATGGACTGGGTTTCTGTTTTCCACATTGATGCTTTCTAGTTCTAACACAGTCAGGATGCAGGTCAATCTCCTCACCTAACTGGCTATCCTGTTATGCATGATGGTAGCTGTACAAGTAATGGCTGGAGAAGGGCACACTTGGGAGTGTGTGCACATATATGCAGTGGACATTTCTGTCGTGAGGAACGTCCCATATGGAAAGCATTGCCCAATTTACATGGCTCATCCAGTAGTGTGGCTTTGCAGATATCTACATGTAGATCATAGTGTTGTCCTTTCTTTAAGATTAATGTCCAATCCTTCATGATTGTCCCCAAATGGGTTCCTACTGAACACTCCCTTGAATAGTACCCTGAAAGAAAAACAGTGGTCTGTAGGGTTAAAATTTGATCTTGTGAGGATATCAAAGGTAACCATTTAGGAGTCATTTACATCACTTTCTTTTGATTCATTTATGTGGTTTGTGATTGACAGAAGGCTTCCTCTGAGACCCATCTATGGTGCAAGCTGCTTGCAGCAGGTGAGAAATCTTCTTCATTCTGCATAGTGCACATATGTTTTCATTCTTTACAGGAATTCCAACATTGATTTTGTTGAGGGTGTAACATGACTGGAGCTTCAATGTAGGAAATGAGTCTTCATGGGAAATAGGCAATAAATGCCCTGGAATGCTCTCCATTTTCTCTAATGCAGGGGTTTCAGAGGAGAGGGGGTCCCAAGTCATGGCACAATGGAAGCTGTGAGTGGACCAGGTGCTGACAGAGACAGTCTGCAACTAGTTGTGAGAGATTGGAGAATGGAATTGGCATTGTCACTGCTAGTTGGTATTTGCATCAACCTGAAAGAAAAGAGTTGTCTACCTCTTTTATGTAAAGAACCTGGATTCTAGCTCGGGACAAATGTGATTATTAGTAGCCACTAGACTAGGAGTCATGGACTATTGTGTTCAGAAACCTACAAGAACATAGGTTTGCAAATTTTAAAATTGTGAGGGATTGAAATTAATGTCAGGAAAAAGGTTATGTCACATTGATATTTTGAACGCGCTTACAGAACATGCTAGTATATCACTGGTTCAGCAAAGTTCATTTCTATTGTTATAGTTTATCATATGCTTGTGCATATAGGAATTCTCAAAGCCCAAAATGGTCAATCCATTGCCACTAAATACTTGGTTTACTAGTACAATAATGCGTTTATATGCACATTTTTGGTGCTCTATTATGGAAAGCAAAATTCTTTTGTATTTTCGAAATGGGAGGCCTTCCTATATATAACATGGAACATGGTCTCCAAAAGTGGGTGGCTATTGTGACTTCATGAGTAGGAGTTGGAGTGTACACAAGTTGGTAACCATATGTATAGAGACATTCTAACCTCATGTATTTGCTTGTGAACATTTACATTTACATCTTGGTGATCTATGCTTTTTCCTTATCCTTTCTAGCTTTCTAGTAATGATCTGTGAAACATGAAGGTTTTCTTGTCATCCTTAAGGTGCATCTGAGGGTATATTGCCTCTTGAATGCATCTCATTTCAAGGTTTTGCTAGTACATTTCAGCATCTGTTAGCAATGCTTCTTGACCTTGTTATGATGAAGAGTCTCTGAATCTATTCAGTAACATGAGCTGAAGAAGATTTTTGGGAAGGCTTTGATCTACTGTGTGTGGTATGCTGACAAAGCTCCTGTACAAGCTCCTTCCAGGCATTGTTGAAAGCCTTAACATGGAGAAGTCCTTGTTTTTCAAGATTTTGCCTGAACAATGAGGAGAGTGTGGACTGGAACAGATGCATTAAGGCTGTACCGGTTGTATCTTTAGTTGAGGCAATTCTTGGTCTTCATGGTTCTTCAAAAACACAATGGGAAAGAGGAAGCAATTGGAAAGTTGAAGGATTTGTTGAGTGAGGGGGTTTTGCTT
>Ga0209611_10010037_pt1 | contig 14068 bp, 14 predicted proteins | sample S1TSphgellanicum_3_FD_187693 | JGI IMG/M metagenome (GOLD analysis project Ga0209611, IMG submission 187693) | Host-associated microbial communities from peat moss isolated from Minnesota, USA - S1T2_Fc - Sphagnum magellanicum MG (SPAdes) (version 2) | ecosystem: Host-associated > Plants > Peat... | reverse complement strand
CCAAAAACCAACCACAAGAGGTTAATTTAGCATTTGGGACACCCTTTGGTGTTGGGACTTACCACGGGCACTTGGACACACAAGACTGACCACGGCCCGGACTCGGGGGAAGCCACCACCTTCCCCCTTATAGTATTCTCTGCGGCTGGTCGCGGAGGCTACATCCGAATGGCACATTTTGTTGGGACTCTCGAAATGGAGTCCCGAAAGTGTCTCGGCTGGACTCCCGGAACTTTGGACGGCCATAGTTCCTCGCCCCAAACTCGGATTGAGACGAGTCCTGAATCAAAGTTGTAGCTCTCATCGAGAGCTTTCCAACGTCATGTTGCACTCTCAAATCGGACGTCGAAAACAGTTCGATTCCCGACTTTTTGTGGTCGGGAGTCAAACTGCCAGTTTGACTCCCGGCCCTTCTTTTGCCCATAACTTGGGCTGCAGATGTCCGAATGGCGAATGCGAGGCCATTTTCGATATTTACGTTTCAAGACCTTTCCAATGACACCAAGAACGCCTCAATACGAGGTGTTTTGGACCTTGTTGTCGAGCTCAAAACATTCGGGAGTCCTGGTGGACTCCAAACCTCCAACTTTTCCAAGTGTTGGGCTTCACCCCCACACTTGGCCAAAGTGGGGTTGCGACATTAGTGGGTGTTGGAAAATGGGATTCCATCCAGTGGTGCACTAATGGATGTTTGTTCACTTGGGCCATGAATTTGCACTTCATATTTATGTTAAGATTAATTTATTTTAAATGTTGGGAAATCCCTTTTCAAGGATGTTAATCACGAAAAAGAGTCAAACCAAAATTTTCAGTCCTCCAATGTCTAGGAGCAACATAGGCCACAAGCCTTGAAGTTAATGGCCAAATACAGGTTTGTTGGCCTTGCCTACCAAGGCAAAAAAAATTGTGTTTATGTTTAGATTCATTATAGAGTATAATAATTTAAAGGATTTTGACCCTTAGGTAAATAATAGGTCTATTTTCATATGAAGATTTTTGAAAGATGATATTTTGGCTTGTGTTGAAACTTGAGATTAGCTATAAAGCTATAATATCTCGAAGGATTTTGGTTTCTTTTAAAGGATTTTTAGAAGATTATATTTTTGCATGGTGAAATATTTGAGTTTCCATAATTGTTCTTTTGCTTTAATATATCATTTAATGTAAATGGCAAGGCCACAGTGTGACACACCCCTTATTAGATGTGTTGGGGAGTTTTTTCACATCTAAAAAAAAGTAAGTGCAAAATTGTCAACATGGCCTAAAAATAAACCTCACATCCCATTTCATTTTTTTTGTTCAAAAGTTAACATTGGCTTCCACATCAAATTTTTTTCCAATGGGAATACATCTATCAATCTATATATATGGTAATACCCAAGGAACATGGCATTCTCAAAATAAACACCCAGCCAAATGAAGCCAATGGACCTTTATTTCAAGAACACTCTTCTTTTAGGGCATTATTTGATGTAAAGCATGGGCAAAAAATTATTTTATTATATCACTTTTCAAAACACTCAACTTTTTATCAAATTTTGGCTCTCTCATTGGTCAATGTGGAGATGACAATTGTTTACAAAATGAAAATTTTCACATGGATGTAATTTTCCATGTTTGGGTGGATGTAACCTTAAGAACATTAGGTTTTCAAGTAGTTGAACGTTGCAAGTTTTGATAACCATTGTAGAAGCTAAAAGGATTTTCCTTTTCAACCAAGCTCTCTACTATTGGAATTATAGCTCTAGCTAGAATGGCGATTGTAAATAACCATGCTAACGACCTTCATAGCTTGCAAGATCTCAATGACAAGATTGTGGATTTGGTAAGATCTTTTTTTCTGTGTTCTTTTATTTATGTTTTTTTGTTGCATTGAAATAGTGAATGATTTGGAGACTTTGCTTCAAGCTTTACATCCTTGTTTGTAACTTATTTACTGCTATTAGAATTTTTCACGTTCGCATCCTGTTTTGCCACTTTAAAATGTTCATGTCTTCACAAAAATCCTAATGCAAAGAAAAGAAACACATGGAGGGAGCCATATAGACAAAAATAAAGATAGAGATAGAGAATCCACCAAATCCACTATTGTTTTGCAGTACTATAATTTTATTTAGAAAAGCAATTTTGCAAGAATTGCAACCATCAAGATGATGATGCAAAAAAACAATTTGTCTAAAAAAGAATTACCTCTTGTATTTCCTTTAGTGCACCAACATCTTCTTGTTGTTTTTGTCGTCGTCGTCGTCGTCGTCATTGTTGATGTTGTTGCACTAAAGGTCCATGTCATTCCCATCCCAATGCACTCCACCCACAATCTCTTTCAAAAGCAATTATACCCTGGATAGAAGATTTGCAAAAACAAGTGGATGATGATGATCATCATGTGATGATCTGTGCTTAAAGTTGTTGTTGTTGTTGTTAAAGCTTAAAACCATGCATGTTTTAATGGGTACACTTGTATCACCTTGTAGCATATCACCCAACAACAATAGACATACGCTCTTGCCCATAGATCATCATCATCACATCTCAAGAAGCTTTTCCCCATCTATGCCCCCAAAAAAAAAAATTCGCATCCAACTAGTCCTTTCCTTAAAGAAGAGAAGCAAAGACCTAGACAAAAAGCAAGATCTTGGTCTTGTGGTAAGCCCACAAACACATAAAGAGAGATAGACATAAATAAAGAGGGTAAGAATTTTACCAAGAGCAAGAAATTGACATGCTCCAAGCGCAACTAGCGAAGGGAATGGAGATGGTTGCATTTGGCACCCACATCCTTCAAGTAAAATTTGATGCAGTAATGAACTCTGAAAGCATCAACATCACCTTCTCCTTCTCCTACCACATAAGCTTCCTCACGTTTCTTCACCACAACACCTTAGTTGTGATGAGCATGACTAGCAAATGCTCCTTATATTGTTGTTGTTGTTGTTTTTGTTGTCGTTGTCGTTGTTTCTTCTTGTTCTCCTTAGACTTCTTCCAACGTTGAACATGTCAAAACAAGAGTTCCACAGAGAAGCAACAACAATAGCAGTGGTATGGATCTAATCTTGCTTAAACAATAAATGTGCCTAAATGGTAAACCCATTGCAGTAAGAAGAAGAAAAAGAAGAAGAGATTTGGAGCACACTACATCCTACTATTATGTGTTTTGCAACAAATGATGTGCAACAACAAAAGCTAGATTGCAACAAAACCCAAAACCCTATTTAGACCTTGAAACTTTCCTTAATTTTAGGGAATAAATTCTCTAAAACCATATGCACCCATGATCATGGAGAACCACCCAAGTAGAAATTCTCTTATGTGATCATCATTGTGCAAAACCCATCAACACAAAATGTTTTTGTTTGTACGAAGAAATAAATGCCCAAAGATTTATTTTTTGCAGTTTGTTTTGCCTCTTTATGCTTGTAGCTTACCTACTATTATTTGTTTTTGGGTGTTCTCTCCTCATGAATTTTTCTTTTATTTTGGGAATAGGAAATGTTTTTGTTTCTAGAGATTTTTTTTTATTGCAAAGGTGAAGCCACATAATGACTACTAGAACAACTACTACTATTTGTGTGGGCCTTCTGAAAGTAGCTTTCTATGTAAAGTGAAGAAGAGTAGCAAAGGAGAAACATTGTTGTAATAATCTAGAAGCACAAAATCAAATTGCAAAAAACCAAGAATAAAAACTATAACAACAAATTGGAAATGGAGAAAGGAGAAGAAGAGACACTAAATGAATCAAACATAACATCAGACAAAAATTAGTGTCGTTGAAAGTGGAGAAAGCTTATCACCTAACACCAAAGAAAGAGAGAGAAAGGATTTACAAGATTTAGGTTGGAAAATTGCAAATTGAAACAATTGAAAAATGAACATAGTGGATTATCATGCTTTTGATGCTTTCAAAGTTCTTAGCTCTAGCTTTGCGAGAAAATCAGATCCAATAGTTGATGATGATGATCATCATCATCTTGCCATGAACCTCATCAACACTACTAATGCTCTAGATGTCAAAGGTGTGTTTATTCTATTTTGCAAGAAAGAGATTTGATTGATGATGATAATGATGTTGCCATGAATTCAGCACTACTGACTAATGGGATCTAGATGTGAAATTATTTCTTTTCATTGCTTTATGAAAACTTAGAAATTGCACTTGTTATTGATGATGATGATTTGATCTTGCTATCTATCATGTAAATTGGGACCTACATGCTTGGTATGTATGTTTAAAAGAATAGGAAATCCACAACTTCTAAGGAAGACTGAAGTTTATCAAGCATAACAATAACAGAAGCAATAAATGCAAGGTGCATATCCTTTTCAAGAGTTTTAAATCAAGAACGAAACCAAATGAGCTACCAGGAATTACAATTGCAACTGAATGGAGTTGCTACAAAAAGAAGAAATGCAACTAAATGGAATTGCTACAGAGGGGAAAAATGCATCTAAATGGAGCTCTTGCAAAGAGAAGAAAGACAACTAAATGGCTGAATGGAAAAAAAATTCTTAATTAAAGGAGTTCAAATGCACTTGGTGATGGAATTGTGAGCAATCACAACATCAACAAGTTTAATAGCTCGCTGTTTATCAACGATCAAAAGTTCACAAATTGGTAAACTTTGCAAATATCTTCATCATATGTATTCCTTTTATTATTATCAATCAAAAGCCCACACCTCTGAGTTTGCTAAATGGGTGGTTTTTTAAAATGCCTTTCAAGTGCTAGTGATCATGATCAAGTCTTCTTCTTCCTTGTTTGTTGCTAGAAAATGCAATAAAATTTTTGAGATGGCACATGTCTTTGTATAATAAATAGTTTTGTGTTAAATTTTACAACAAATTCTTATTTTACTTATCTACATCGACCATTGGGAAGTTATTGATGAAGTCAACGAGTGGGTAGTCGTCGTGGCAAGTCAGAAGCTAATGATGTCCAATCTTGTGTAGACTCATGAAGATGGTGATCATCTAAAAATTTAGGTGAACAATTTTTTTTTTTTAATTTATTTTCTTTCTCACACATGATAACTTACATGATAACATTCAATTGTTGTGTTTACCTTTGAATGATTTTTGTTGATGTGGGAGATTTTCTCTACAAATTTTCATAATTCATCAAGATGGCGAAGTTTTTTTTTTAGTTAAATTTCATTTTTAATTAGTTGAAACTTTCCAAACCATTCTTTTAACAAATCCATTGTGGGAAATTTGTAACCCAAGTTTTGTTGAAAAGACTTAAATTAACTTATTGAGTAAATCTTTTCCATTTGCAAATGAAGCTCTTTAGTTGCTGATGTAAGATGTAATTTAAAATCCTAGACATTTCATGTAGAGATTTCAAATTTCAGTTTTCAATATTCAAACATTTCAATTTTCAATTTTCTATGTTCAAACATTTCAATATTCAATTTTCAGTGTTCAAACATTTCAGTTTTTTGTTTTCAATATTCAAACATTTTAGTTTTTAGTTTTTAGTTTTAAGACATTTTAGTTTTCAGTTTTCATACATTTCAATTTTCAAATGTTTTAATTTTGAGTATTTAGAAATTTCAGTTTCCAATTTTCAGTATTTAGACATTTTAATTTCCAGTTTTTAGTATTTAGACATTTCAATTTCAATTTTCAATATTCAAACATTTCAGTTTTTTTAATTTCAAATTCCTTCCAAACATTTCACCAAAAGATTTCAAATTTCAGTTTTCAATTTTCAATTTTCAATTTTCAACTTTTAGTATTCACACATCCAAATTCAAACATTTTAGTTTTCAAATTTTCAAATTCTAAACACTTCACATAGAGATTTCAATTTTCAATTTTCAACTTTAAGTATTCACACATCCCAATTCAAACATTTCACATACAAATTTTAAATTTTAATTTTCAACTTCCAATTTTCACACATCAAAATTCAAACATTTCAGTTTTCAAAATTTTAGATTCCAAACATTCCATATAATGAAGTAGCTTGGCAAGTTTGACACATGCCTCTCAAACAATTAATTAATTTTAAATATTCAATTTCAAAAAATAAAATACTCCTAAAGATTCTTTATTTTCCTTCCTTATGAGTTGGTCTTTGGAATAAAATATTGATCATGGTCATATAACATTTATATCACGTTGCAGAAAGACATTACACGACGAGCTACTTGTGAAAGTGAGTCCACTTTAAACCCAATTTGTCAAATTGCCACAAACTAAAAGTTAGTGATAAGCTCCCTATAATTTATTCCTTCCTGTGAAAACTGCTATACACCTTCCCTATTCATTAGATGGACTGCCTCACAAGTTCAATTATTTTTTTTGCATGGAGCCTATTTGATTGGCCCAACACTCAAAAAAGATCGAAGGTATGGGAGATCACCAATAAAGAAGGTTCAATTTTGGCCGATGTATATACGTTAAAGGAGGACAACAGTTGCCAAAGCATATGGGATAAAATTGAAGTGCTGGTGGGAACTTTTTGGGGAACATGTCAGGCACTTGGAAAGCCTTTGCTGTGAGTAGTGACTCTCCCCCAAAAAAACAAAAAAAAAAAAAAAAAAAAAAACTTGCATGGAAAGTACATCTTCTTCAGTGGTGCATTTTCATAATCTCTCCTGAACACATTTGAGGACTGATCTGTTCCTGACTTTCAATCCCAATTTCTACACTAACAACATCCATGACACTCTTGCTAGAAATTAGAATGGGATGTAGATCAACTTACTACTCAAGGGAACAGAGGCATCAGATATGTCAGTATCAATATCAAGAGGTTGTGGATTCAGCAAGTCCATGGTGGTGTAAGTGCAACCAAGCCTAGAGGAGAGATCAACACATCTGATGTCCGGCACAATCAGATTGTTATTGTTTGCGATACCAGTGTTGTCGTTTAGGCCCAGTGGTGAAGGATGATGTGTCCCCCAGAAGCTCTGCGCTCTGCTTTTTGCGGCAACTTTGCTGTTATTCTCTCCTTCCATATCCTTCCATCCTGCACAACCCCATTTTGATTTGAGACTTTTCACTTGAGTGTTAGCACCTCTACACATGACTTGACTGAGAGAATGTGTCTTATCTCCTTTGAGGTCCTGCATGGATTAGTGGAGCTTTAAGAAAACTGGAAGGAAGGAAGGAAGGAAGGAAGGAAGGAAGCAAGGGAGGGTTACTAACATGCATGATGCAAGGCTCAGGTCGTGGGCACCATGTAGGCTTGTCAGCTTCCAATGGTTCTGAAGGATGTTCCACTGGAACAAATTTATCCATAGGCTCCACACCATGTGGACTTGTGTTTGCATGAACTCTCCCGTTCAAACCCTTTGTTCTCGAAGCCCTCACTTCCTAGACTCAACCAAATCATCATCAATGTCATTGCAGGCTCCATTCTTCCCCATACATGTGATGCACAAAATCCTAGATTATGTCAGCAGCAAAACCTCAACTGAAATGCTTTTTTTGGGACACAAGGTTCATGGCTGGGGCTATGTGTCGGAATTCTCCATTGCCCAAGACATGTTGTACTTGAGCAGGATGTTTTTGGGTACTGAACAGGGAGGGAGAATTCCTATCATTTCCTTTATCAACACCACCAAAATCACACCCAAACTCAAACTGCAGTGGGTAGACATGCATGACTCCCTTCCTTTTCCATTCAAAGAAAGATGTCCAACTACAATGATCTGTTGTGATCAAGAGTTTTACAAGGCTTTAAGGGTGAACATGAAAGCTTTAGAAGGAAGCAGGAGAAAAAGAAACAAACAGATGGTTCTCTAGTCTTGCCATGGCAACTTTCCAACACACAAAGCACAGAATAGGTAGATAGATACCCATCAAAGCCAACAAAGATGTTTACAGAAAGGAGGAGGGGAGTGGTGGAAAAATGTACCAGAAACTGCTGTGAATGACATGATGATCTGTTTCTTGGAGATTTCTCAAACACACCCAGCATTACTCTCTCTGACACCCACATCTCCACCCCTGCAATGCACACATAAATTGAAACTATAATCCTCCTTTTAGTCTCCCCTACTACAAATCTCTTGCACTCTTCACCTCTCTCTCTAGCAGGTTCTATATGACTATGTCTTTGTCCCTCTTATTCCTCACTCATTTCCATGATCCCAAACCTGAAACAAACCAAACCCATCCTGTGTGTCTATCTCCCTCAACCATGCCATGTAGCAGCAGCAGCATCAGCAGCTGTGCTGCCGAGATACCGTCTAACCAATGGATTCTGAGAAGAACCTAACATTTGAGATGTATGTTTTGGGAATAAGTTTCATGTTTTGTATTTGAGTGTACAGACAATGAACTTTTCTACAAACATGAAATTCCATAAAATTGGTACCAACATACATACTTACTCCATTCATTGAATCATGGTTCCTTGCTCAGGTGGCTTATGAAAACATTGCACAACTTTCTCTTTTGGAGACTTACAATGCACCAAGAAAATAGATTTTAACAATTTTGTTGTACCAGAGACTTGTTGTAAGTTCTTAGTGAGCGGGCAGAGTTTGGCTGATTCTGGCTCCTAGTGAGCATATGGCCTAGGCCACAGGCAAGATAGGAGCTGGAGTCAGCGAAACCATGCCTACTTTCTGGTGTTAAACTAACAGAATTGGCAAGGCCTGCCAATTATGTGATCTACAGAATCAGCACTTGTGCTGAACAGATGATTCAGCATGAGAATTAGTCCCTTCAGCTGATAATGATACATGACCAGAGAGTTTTATATATATATATATATAGCCTGCTACTTAAACAAATATTGTCAAATATAGAGGACTCCGTATATATTTACAAAACATGTTTTGAAATATTATTACAAAAACATTATTAGTATTGTGAACTTGTGGTTGTATGAAAGATCTGTTATCAATTGATGTCAGTCTTTGGTTAGCTCTTTGTGATGCTGAGTTTAATTTTTGTGAGTTCTGTACCTAGATTTGCCATGTACAGAATATTTGTGCCCAAATCTCAATTGAGCAACAAAACACATTGAAATTCAAATTCTTCAGTTAAGCAGAGGACACCATAGTTTTTTAGAGTGTAAACGTAAGAGGAACTTACCCATGTCGACTTCATGAGTTGTCTGGGATTCCTCCTCCTTTCCAGTTGTTTTACTTACATATAGGTAGATTTGACCATGTTGGTTTTCCCACTGAAAAAGGCTGGCCTACGTATGAATACTCATGGCCACCCACTCTCTCACAAGCCACACACCCATTCTCCATGCCTCCATGTGCTTCATACTGGCATTTTACTAGAACTACAGACTTTGCATTCTGGAAGTGCTCGCTGTAACTGACCAACTTGGGGAAGTGGAACAGCAGGAACCAGACTAGCTAGCTCTCTGCATGATTCTCATTCATATATACATATATATGTATGTATCTCGCAAAATGTAGGCAACTCGTCAAACTCTCCATAACGAATTGTAAGGAGCATCTTGTTAACATGGCAGCACACCATCGGACAAGATCTCACAAGTTATATTACATATTTTGCTGCCTTCTGACATCTTCACACACCTCCCTAAGACCATTTTGCACGTCCCTGGTCGCTGGTTGGTTGAACCTCATAACTCACACTCTTTTGTGTCCCATAGTTCATAAGCTCCACAATCATGTTAGCAATGGGTTGTGTCTGGTAACTAAGTTGAGTGCGACTGGTTACCGTGAACAGTGTCGACACTCACATACCTCAGTATTCATGGTAACCTGAGTGCTCTCGCAGGTAACCCGAGAGTCCTTTCATGATCACAGTCCAAAAGTAGATGTAAGTACTATGTACATCTAAGATTCTTCCCTGTCATCCCAGCAAGACTTGAATATAGAAAAGCTTAGCCTTTGACATTGGGAAAGGTGAAACAGCACAGAAAACTGTCATAAGCTGAATTGTAGTCAAGGTGTTTTGCTATCTAGGTTGAGTTTTGCGAATACCGCAGCACCTAAGGTCAGTTTCCACATTGAGAAAAATGAATAATTTATTTTTTTCAAAAAATGAATCCGTTTTTAAATTTTGAAATTATATTATTTTTCCATCATCTACTATAATATTGTGATGTGAGTAGTGAAATTACATCAGAGTGTAGCCTATGATATTTATGATGATTTTCAACTTTTATGTCGACTTCATATTTTTCACAAATTTTCATTTCACTATTTTGAGGATCATTTAAAGATGAAACTGACCTTATGGGTAAGGGATATGGTTTTGCAACTATATTAACATCAGAGGCTAACATTTTTGGTTTAATGCAAAGTTGAAAGTTGTGGCCTGATTATGATTTTCAAACTGGAGTTGTACTCTGGGAGAGTGACCATGACTACCCATCACACTTCCCTCATCACTTTACTGCATGGTGTAGTACCCATTGAAAGCTCAAGGAAAATGTGGGTTATCCATCGGCCAGTCATTGTGTGTTCTAGAAGGCCTGTCCTTGAACTTCCAATGCCCAACCTAAACCCTAAACCCTAGTAAACCCCACCATGCTCTGATGACATATGGTCCTCTTTGTCAACCTCTTCAGTCTTGCATTCAGTACCTTTGAAGTTTGTACATAGGTTTCAGGAAGGGACCCAGTGAACCTGTGCACCATCTACAATGGATGTTGTGTGGACAGGAAACACTTTTTCATTGTATTCCTGTTCTATAGCTAACCACGCCGGTTAGTTATTCGTTGACCATCCACATCCATCTATCTACCTACATAGTAACACCTTTCATTCCCTTCTTACCTACTTACCTATGATATCACCCACTTATGTAGGTAGTACCTAGGTAAGGAGAGGAGGGGGAGTAGGAAGGGTTACAGCAATGTTGTGCAGTTATTAGAATCTGCTACAGATACCTGCTGGTTATCAGCCCGGGTATATACTCACCCAGTGGGGATGAAAATAAAATCAAAAAATCAGTATTGATATGGAACCTTGGTTCTCAAATTTTTTTTGAAAAATTCAAAAACCCACCTTTTTAACTGCCATTTCTTTGCCAGTTCCTTCATGAATTTTTTTGTAATTTAATTGAATTGGGTAACCAATTCATATTGGGCCAATAGCACAAGCTACACTAGTCCTAGCTAAAATTAGTTAATCTAGTTTTATTTTCAAGTTGCAATTTTTAAATCATGATATTATGGGGTTGAAGTCTTGTGAACGCATATTTCCCTCATGGAAAAAATCGCTAATTCATTCACCTTGTAGAAATACATAATCCAAGCGCACTCCCACATGAATAGAGAAAAAACAAAAGTTCCCAAAATTTCACATTTTAGTCCATGCTTTTCATTTGGGATACATGGCTCAAGTAATCACAAGAAGACACATACATATGTGGGAAAAAAAAACCTTGGTGGATTTTTCATGTGGTAAAATGGATTTCTTCCCAATCTTTAAAATGAAACCAATTTGGGTTATCTAACTTGCAATATGTAAGGTAGAGAATGAAGGTCTTCTATTCTCATTTGTCCACCCACCAATCCACAAAAAATATATATTTAGAGCAAGTTCCATTTGATAACTTTTGCAACTTTTGCAAGTACTCTTTTTAAAAATTAAGCTAATTTACCCTTGGTAGAGCCTTCAAGCTCAACTTGTCTCACCCAAAAAAATACAAAGAAAAACTTTTCAAATGAATACCAAATCTTGCTTAAATCTTTGCCCATGCTACATGTGTCATGAACCCTTGCAATCACAATTTGTTTCATGACTATCAACTCGATTTTTGACAATTGCCATTATGCAAACCTTTAGGGTCATTTGCATATTGTGTACAACAACTTGAACACGAAATTTACCCGCTTCATCAAGACATTGACCTTATTACTTGACAACAAATCACACAACCCAAGCAAATTTGGTATCAATTAATAGAATGTTCATTGAGATCAAGTGTGCCTCCACAACTTCGTATGGTTAAAATTAATCTAACACACCTACATAGCTTTGTTTAGGCAAAATTAAACTTGTTCAACTAATCAACAATCCATTCATGATACATGATCAACAACATGCTCAGAAATCCAAGTAGTATCGGCATGACCAATTATCAATCATTGGTCATAACCACATGGCCAACACATGCAATCTCAAAAAATTGACTTTAGACAATAAACAAATTCATTCTATGATGTAAGGAACAATTGAGTATGTCAAAGATGGTATTAATTGAAGGATACCAAAAATTCTTTTCATTCGATGTTTGGAGCATTATGAAAACTTGAAGTTCTAAAAGTACAACAAAAACACATGATCGTTTAGAATTTCTTCATGTTACAAGCTTAACCAAACTATTGAATTGTCAAAAATGTCGAAATAGTTTTTTAAAAGTTGTCCAAAATGTTTATACCATAATCATTTGAAACACAAAGAATATTCCTTGAAATTGCAAAAATGTTCAAACCTCAATGCTCAACCATATGTTTTGAATCTTCTTTTGAATCAAACAAAAGTTGATTTTTTGAAAACTTTTTTTGAGCACACATTCCTTTGAATTGAATACAAACTTAAGATCTAAAGAGGCATACACTTGTTACATTGGATCTAATTTTTTTTTTAAACCTAGGAACCCCCACATGGATGCACCCCTTAAAGCTTGTCAAATGGTATTAGGGTAAACTTTCCAACACAATATGTTATGAAAGACTTAAAAACTTTTGGCACTCTTCTTGACTCCTTGTGCTTGGGTTTAGAAAGGCATTTAAAGCTCTGGGATGGGATTAGGATGAGCTTCCCAAGATGAACTTTCAAACATGTGAAATGCACAAACCAAGATAAAAGGGCAATTTGCACATTTGGGGTCAAATTGGGTCATGAACTTGTCATGGATTCATAATAAATTCACACAACCTGTCATGCTCGTACATGGCCTCATACATGATGGCCAATTACGGGCATGCCCATCATGCCTTTTAAGGTTAATGTGCACTTTTAGGGTTAATGTACGGTCTTAGGTGATTGTACGTTATTAAGTACTTAGGGTTTCAGTTTGTTGGCGGTTGTATAAAAGGCCAAGCCTTTCCTTTCTCTTTTTATTTTTTCTAAAATTTTTTTATCAAGAGAATTTTCTCCATAGTCAAATTGGATTTCTAGATGTTAACGACAGCCATTGCATGGCCACCATTTACATACATTACATGTTTTTCCTTTTTTGCAAGTCAATTCTAAAAAAAATCTTCTTTGTTGTTTAATGTTGAAAGCAACAAATTTCTTTTGAGCTTTGAGTTCTTTTGCAGTTGATGTTGTTGTTGTGCTGCTTCTCCTTTCATGTGTTCCTGTTATGGCTATAGTACGAGCGCAAAAAAAGAAGGAGAACTAGCAACAGCTTGCACGCCGTCCTCTCTTCCACAACAGGAGCAGTTCAAGTAGCAACCTCAACTGCTCCTCCTCTTACCACGACTCTAGTGGGGGCAAAAGAAGTGGTTGTGATGTTAAGTTCATGTGACAATTTGTTTATCATAGCTATAGTAAGCTCTTGGGTAACATCACCCAGAATCTTCACCTAAACGTGCGTGTGTGCATGCATGCGTGCTATAACACAAGAAGAGGCATTGCCAAAGTTTCCACCTCGCACCTGCTGTTGTCTTCTACTGCTATGCAAACCAGTTGTTAAAGAGGACCAACGCAACTTCAACAAACACGACGCGACCATGTGTAGTGGTGTTCCTTGATCCAACAACAACATCCAGATCCAAAGCACATGCGTTAATAATCCTTCTGTTGAGGTGGTTGACACAATAATTTTCTTTTGTTCCCTCAGACTTTCCTTTTTGTGTGTCTTCTGTCTTTTTCTTTCTCTCTACTCTACTCTTGCGAAAAGAAAAGGAGCGAAGGCGAACATTAAGGAAACAACAAGCAAACATGAAGTAAAAAAAAAAAAAAAACATTTTTTTCTTCGTAGTGCCACAACATCGCGAGTTGCAGCACCACCATCGAGAGCTGCAACACCACCATCGCTACAGTGCTGCAACATTACGTGTTATAGTGCTGCCATCACGAGTTGCAACATCACCATTGCTGCAATGCTGTAATGTTGCGCGTTATAGCACCACCATAGTTACAGTGTCGCAACGTAACGTTGCGAGTTA
>Ga0209611_10010036_pt1 | contig 14071 bp, 13 predicted proteins | sample S1TSphgellanicum_3_FD_187693 | JGI IMG/M metagenome (GOLD analysis project Ga0209611, IMG submission 187693) | Host-associated microbial communities from peat moss isolated from Minnesota, USA - S1T2_Fc - Sphagnum magellanicum MG (SPAdes) (version 2) | ecosystem: Host-associated > Plants > Peat... | reverse complement strand
TTCTTTATTCTCACAAGACGTACTGTTCACCCAAAATTTATATGGTTGCCTTCAAGTACACTCACAGCTGGTTGAGTCCCTTGAGTGCTAGCCAACCTCATGACTGAATCTTCACATTTCTGCCAGACAATTATGTGACAGCAGGACATAAGTTTTTGTGTAATAATTTGTCCATAACTTTGAGCAAGTTATGAATATTTTTCTGCTCGCACTGTCAGGGGCTGATGCAGTCAGTGGGGAATCATGACAGCTAGTCCTGCTATTCATGATGAAGGTGATGGTCTGGTACTTAGTTACCAACACTCACAAGGTTATGATTGCACTCATTCTTGTCATGTTCAGTTTTTGGTCTGGTGGGATGAACACAATGCTGACCTGCAAAGTTTTTATTATGGGGGTAGTTTCCTGCCAATGTCAGAGAGATGTGTTACTGGCTGTTTCTGCACAATCTGATAGAGATGTATTACTGTCTGTTTCTGTTACAGGTTTGTCCCGTATGCAGTGCTGAAGTTACATTTTCTCCAACGACTTGTTAAAATTTATTTGAATATTTGTGACGCAAGGGGTCCAGTCTAAAAGTAGAGGCACTCCAAGTTGGCAGGCTCTCTAAGATGGCCTGACTTTGTGTGGCTACATAGGAGGTATACAACCTCTCCTTTGTCAATCAATTCATGAGAATAATTGGTTTGTTTTCACAGCTGGGCTGTCAGGTTTAGTTTGGGTGGAAGAGAGGAATGAATGTCCATCAATTTGTCTGCAGTTTGGGATTTAGGTGGGGAAGTGATCAATGTCCACTGTTCATTTGGTTGTGTTGTTTGTGTCTCAAAACTGTTTTCACAGCCAGATGACGAAGTCTAGAAGACACATCTCTTATTGGTTTATTGGGTGCAATTCTCAGTCTCATGGTTTTCAGCATTTGTAGGTGTGCACTCTGAAAAGTGCCCATACATTCTCTTTCCAATGGCAAGGGCCTTTGCATAAAACTACAATAAAAACCATAATGAACACGATACACAACTTGGACTAAACATCTAGCAAAGCCATTTGTCGGTAGCAATGACAATGAAATTATTGTTATTGAAATTATTGAACTAGAGTCCCTCCCTACAAGCAACATAATTCAATAAATTCCGCATTTTGAACAACCACTCCTCTTTGCCATGTATAGAGAGAGCATATGCACAATTGTTCATATTAGGTGACTTCCAATCACAATTCAATTTCATTACAATGGACTTTTTGGAAATGCTTTTAACTTACTTTGTTCTCTTGAACATAATAGTGCATAATACATTTTTTGCAAAGTGTGATTTGCTCATGTTTCCTCAGTGACCCATTTGTGCATGAACAATCCAACATATGATGCATTTCAAGGTGGTTTTTCACAACTAAAATCAATTGGGCATTGTTCTTTATTTTATTTTTCCCATTGGACTTTTTTTATGAACATGGCATGAAACCACAAATACGAATGTCTTGGTGTTAGAGAATGATTCCAAATTGTATGTGTTATACAATGTACACATTATATACTCAATCATTTTAGATCTTGACCATTGGATCAAAAGTAAAGCGGTTGCAAATTGAAGTTGGAAATCATTTTATATTTTAGTTTTTTGTTTACATCTTGATTGTTCAATTGGGATGGTTTTAATTTGAAGTCTTTGTTAAACAAGGATTTTGCTCAAAGTGGGTAGAACCCTAAGTGTGTGTGTGTTTCTCCCCCCCTGAATTGTATCTTTTAGGAACGATTTCCATGTTGTTATTCAAGTACTTTTGCACTTTTAGTATTGTGAAAAATGTTGTTAATCTCCCAAGACCATGTAATATTTTGGAACATGGGCAAACCCAATTAATGGTGTTTAAAATGTCATGTGCCAACCTTGTTCACAATGGCCACATAACGACATTGTTATTGCACTTTCTTTTTTTTAATAAATTGTACATTTGTAACAAGTGACACCATTGCATTATATGATGTTAAAGATGTTTGTTTGTTGAATTAATAGCCATAATTACACAACAAAGCTTGATGAAACAAAGCTTGATGACCCAATCCTTGTGTTTAACATGCAATAACCCTAGAAATTTTAAGCCCACATTTAATTGTTTAAACGTGTTTTAACAAGTCATTTGTTTTTAAATGATCTTGAGAGGCAATGTGGTGGTAAATCAAAGCTCAAACACAATTTCCATAACTGTTCCAAACTTATATAACAAATGATTTTTTTAAAAATTGTTATTAACTAATTTAGATGAATTTTGGGGGACAATCGTAACTTCAATTCACATTTTGAAATTTGTGATGATAAAACACAACATCATACATTTTTTTTCAAAAGCCAATGCGAAAATAAAGAGGCATATATTATTTATTGCCTACAAGTGTTATAGAGGATAATTGCATAACAAATTGGTATATGCATGTATTTTTTTCCAAAACATTGTTATGTTTTGATTGACTATGGATTTTCGATTATATGGATTGTTACATGTCAAAAACACAGGTGCTAATGTAGTGCATGGTGTAGGTTTAAATATTGGAAACCTATCTTGACAACCAACAAGAGTTTCAAATAAAGCTAAAAGAGTAAACATGTGCTTACATCTTCACAATGGAAGGATTTTGGTGAATTTTCACACTATGATGACATTGAAAACATCTAGTGTGAATTTTACACATGGTTTTTTAAGACAAAATATAAGAAATTGATATGTTTTGAAAGAAAATAAATTAGAAGTTGCTAGATTAATTAGACAATGAGTTTCTTTAGGTCATTGGAACTAAGCATGCTTTTAAAAACAATATACCATTTAGTCTGACCTCTAGCCAAATTTGGCTCATTCCTATGGTGGATGATCGATCACCAAAGATTACATGTGAAAAATTGGGAAATTATCTCTTTATTGTTGCCAACATTTTATTATCAACATTGTTTTATTCATAAAACAATGTGTTTTTTATATGAGTTGTGAAAGGAACAAGATCACATAATGCAAAGGACTAAAATACAAAGAACAAAAGACTTTTGGCAAAAGAGTACAAAAATCATAATATGATGTGTCTTGTTTATGTGTAGAGCTTGAATATGTTGACACACTTATTCAAGACCATTATCCAACACAACATATCATCTTTTGCTTGCAATGATCATCATCTTATTACAAAACCACATCTTTACTATGAAACATCAACAAAAGGATTTAAAAATTCTATGTTTACATTTATTAACAACAACACATTAAGAACTAAAAATGATTAATTGTAAAATCAAATCACAATATTGTTGTAATCAATTTTAAGGTTCTTTGTCTTTTGTAAATACACTTTCGTTTTCTAATGTTTTTATTTATATAAAGAATCCAAGGAACAAATTTTGATCTTTCTGTGTTTCTACATTTGCAAGTTGCAAAATAATAGAAATATAATGTTACTATATATATAACTTAAAATAGTACTATACCATTATATATGCACACATATTTTAAGTTAGTATCCTTAATATACTTTAGTTAGTACACTTAATGTTAATAAATTAACGAAGTTAGCTTACCCTACTTTCTTAGCTATAATGATAATAATAATAATAATGTTATTACCTTATTAAACACCTTGACCTAGTCTAACCTAGGGCATTATTAATTGTTAAGTGTAATATTTTTATGATGATGATAATAATAATATAGTTAATCATCTAATCCTATAAATAATTATAGCTACAATAATTATAATCATATTAATATTTATTAATGTCAATATTAATAGTTAGTATTATAGTTCATAATATTCTTACTTACTAGTTATTATAATTTATAATGTGTAATATAACTAGTAGGTATATTATGTTAATAAAATATTTAATACTTTAAAAATAGTTGTGACTAGGATACGACTAAAATTTTTATCCCATATTGTTTGTCCTACCTTTCAAATTTGTAAAATATATAATTAGATGCATTATGAATATTAAAAAACAAATGGCATTTGGGATGAACCAACAAATAGGTTTGGCTAAACCTAAATTCAAATAGGATAATCCCAAATTATTTACCTACCTAGCTACCTAGGCCTACCTACATATTTAATAAAGCTTAACTACCTATCTAAGCTTATTTAACTAACTAACTACTACCTGTTTAAACACCATGGGTTGACATCCTATTTAAGTGCCACATATCAAATATCTCATGCTACAATTTATTAAATATCGAAATAACCTTTAAATTGTTGTCATGAAATAATTGGTCAATACCATAGACAAGTGTCATAATAACACAAGGGGTTCATTTGGATTGCTCGTAATTGTATCTCATATATGCAATTGGCCTTCCATGAATAAGATGAAAGAAAGTGTCTACCAATATCATATATACATGTTAAATACAAAATGTCCCATGCAACTGAAAATAAAGTGCATTTTGTTTTAAATAACTATAACAGTTTTCAATTGCATATGTTATTTGTAATTGAAAATTAGTTGCAAATGAGAGTTACAAGATGCCCATATTCTACTAGTGTGCAATTAAAAGCTAGTTTTTAGAAACACAAAGTAGGTAAATTATAAATTTATTTGAAATTAGAGTTTGAATAGTTGAAAATACAATATGTAATTACTTTTGCTTTATATAGGCCTCAAATTAATTTTCATAAGATGATTATGTAAATTATTGCTTCGCGTCATCATTTAATGATTTTCAAATGTTTGAATTTTAATGGAAATTTTGAAAAGCTTAATAAAAAAAATTGCAAAATTACACAAAACAAGAAAATAATGCATTTTTAAAAATAAAAGTAAGACCTTACATTTCATAGAAAAATTAATAAATGATGAAAAACCTTTTGTTAACCTTTAATTTTTTTTTTAAACTTCAAAAATGATGAATATTTCATTCATAAATCACAACTTAAAATAAAACTAGAAGATGGTAAGGAGAAAACATTACAATTCCACTGTTATTGGAAAACTTCACATAAAATAGTATAGTTTAATCAATAGCAACAAAAAAACCTAATCATTCATAATTAAACTTTTATTCATGTAGGCATTGAAAGTTATTTATTACCTTTAAAAAAAAAATTGCTCCAATTATCTTTGAGAACATGTGTTGTGAATTAACATAATACATGATGGAAAAGGTGAAGATTCTTAAAAAAATGTGGTTTTTTGGTTACATGATCAAAAGGTCATAAATTTTCAAATAATTTTTTAAAGCACAACAAACACCTAGAATTGAGTTTTTTAAAAATGAAACAAGGGATTTCTAAAAGAAACAACACATTAAATAATAATCATAATAATAAAGCCATGACCTTTCAAAAAGGTTGATTTAAAGAATTGTTAGGTTTTGGTGTAAGTCATGTTTCATTCAAACCTTTGAAGTTCGTCTAATTTTGAAATCACTTTCCTTGTTCTATTTAATTGTTTACAAACCTTTTTCTTAGTGGAAGATTCAATGTTTAATTTGAATTTCCTTCAACTTTTGGTCATCAATTATTTTTGAATTATTAAATTTCATTTTTCTTATGAATTTATTTAGTTCCATGAAGCAATGTGCATTAGTTATCATGCACTTGTTATTTTCAAGTTTTTGAATTAGAACAACTCCAAATTTAAATATTTTCATGCACATTGTTTTCATTTGATCCTTAAATTTTTGTAAGAACTAACTATAACTTCACCCAAAAAAATGAATATTATTATTGTTGGAATCGGGTAATGATTAAAATAATAATATAATTATCAATCAATAAAATTTTAGTACAATTTTTGAATTAAAAAAAAATCATGACAAATGCACATACATATTTTCTATTTGCAAGTTTAATCAAATCAACTATTAGGATTTCATCACTTTTTTAAAAATCTAATATACTCAATGTGTAATAGTGTGGAAAAACTAAATGATGATCAATTGAATTCAAATTGGATACCCTTTATAGCATTTCAAATTTGTGAATAAAACAAATGTATCTATGAAGGAAGGTAGTTTGTTTTGTTTTGTTTTATTTGTACTTATAAGATCCAACGAACCAAGATGCTTTAGATCACGTTCTTGGTCTCTTTGGAAAGCTTTCAAGGAAGAGGGGTGCATTGACTTGGTTTCATGGCATTTGGATTTGTTTGTGCTTATAAGATCCAACGAACTGAGATGCTTCAGATCACATTCTTGGTCTCTTTGGAAAGCTCTCAATGAGGAGGGGTGCATCGACTTGGTTTCATGGCATTTGGACTTGCGGTGTAGAAGTTCTTGAATATTGAATAATTTTTTCACTGAAAATTAAATTAAATCATAGCTGAAAATTTCGAATGAATTGGAATGTGCCTTTGGTGTTCTTGGAAAGATCTTGATGAGCAGGATTTAATGGGATTTATTCAGTAAGATTTGGATTCAGAATGTGGGAGATATTGATTTCTATATGAACAAATGAATGTTCATACCTTTCATATTTCAACAAGTTTATATCCCATGTTTATGTCCATTTCTCAATCATTTGCTAATGAAATCACATTTGGTTTATAACATGTAATACTAAATTAAGTAATTAATTTAAATGTGCATTTCGAATATACAATTTTAATGGCATAAACTCAGATGAATTTTTTTAAATATGGCATAATTGGATTATGAAATGATTCATCTTTTGAACATTAGATATAATTAATTTAAGAGTTAATTCAAGTTATAAAAATTAGACATATATATTTTTTCTCCTAACTCATTTTATTAAATGAATCATCGAATTAAAATTAACAATTTAAGATCGAATGAACCACACTTCATGAATAATAAAATATTGATAAATCTTTGAGGTTTGAGTGACTCGCATTTAAATGAGTCATATGGTGTTAGGTGAATTATACAATTAGAATGGGAAGATATTTTTAAATGATATTTTAAAACATTGATTGTTAATTACTTCTTATTTTAGTATTTAAACATAGTTTTAAAAAAGAAAAAAAATGATGTATGAAAATTACTATTAAAGAATTCAAAATAAACTTGGGAGTTTACATGGTGAAAGATTCATGCATAGGGTGGAACACACAACATGCAACTTTGTGTTTAATTATTTATCATATGATATATCACTATTGTGTTTATGGAAATTAGATTCAAGACTTATTAGTTTGAGTAAAAAGAACATAAAATTTCTTGGGTATGTTACAAATTACATATCTTTGGTTCATAAAATTTCTTGATTTGAATATTTGTTCTATTTGTAATTTGAACACAAGTCTATGTTCATTGAATTGCAAAAACATATCATCAAAGTGTCTCATCGATTTGTATAAGATAAATGTGTTGAAAGTTTTTGTCGATGTAAACAAATTTGTTTATTCGTAAATCATTAAAGGAGCTAGACAATTGAACATGTAAACAATTGAACAATTGTAAAAATATTATGAAATGCATCATCATGGGTTGTTTTGCTTAGCCCCAATTTGCTTTTGTATTTCACTTGTCACCCAAACTAAAACCAAAATTTGATTATCAAACAAGATCCTCCACTTCATAACAACATTCAAGCTCCTTTTAATAAATAAGTTTTGTACAATGGTTTAAACTATGGTGATGACAATGTGCTGGCATTCAACACAACAATGAAAAATTGAATGTTGGTTGAAATGTATAAAGAATGCCTAATATAAAGGATGATGACATTGTTGTGTATCTTGCCAACAACCAATGCATTGGTGTATCTTTTGTGGATTTGGTTCAATTAGAATGCCTTAATCTTCATTGCTTTCAATGAACTCCAATTATTTGTTCAAATTAAGAATTCTATTTATTCACTAGTTTTTTTGTTAAAACAACAAAAGCTTAAAACATAAATATCTTTCTACATCATAAATTTTTCATACATCACACCATAAAAGAACCCAAACTTGAAAGTTTTAAATCTTGTCCCAAATTATTATTTTTAAAAGTAAAGTATTAGATTTGTCAAATTAAATAAAATAAATCTTCAATTAATACAAGTAATTTTTAAATAAGACTAATAATAATTAAAACACAATTGAATAATAAAACTTCATGAGATTTCAACCTCAAGCTTTGAAAAAAAAAGAATGAAAGTTTAATGATCTTCATTTGAAATTCAAATGTCTTTGTTCACATTAAGCAAACACTAACATGGGGTGACAATGAAGAGTCATACTAAGTAGGGATGTCCTACAACTAAGACTCAACCTAGCATGACATGTGGTTCAATAAGAAATATTAATGATTTGGTAAGTCATTAAGTATAGGAGAAAGGTCTATTAGCATACCTTTCTCCTACGTAAAGCAATATAGTTTTCTTTCTCCATCAACTTTGTCTTTTTGTTTTTTTAGAACCTTTTTTAGGGAATGGGATAGCAAGTGGAGCATATGAGGCTTCTTCTTTTGTTTATCTTGCACATTGGAATTTCATTGTCTTCATTTTTCTTCTCTTCTCCATTGTCTTCTTGCAATGTCAAAACTTCATCATCTTCATTTTTTTTGTTTTCTTTTCCATTGTTGTTGTTTTTGTGTAATTTTTTTTTTGTTTTGTATCTTACTGCATCGATGATACGTTGGCAAACTCAACAAAATTTCAATTGTTTTCTTGCATGTCAAGGCTTCATTATCTTCATTTTAAAAAATTTCTTTTCCATTACTATTTTTTGTGTGTGGTTTTTTTTGTTTTGTTTTGTATCTTAGTGCATCATTGATGCATTGGTGAACTCAGTTTCTGTTCATCTCAATTCTTTCAACATTTGTTTTGGTGTGTATGAACTTTTCATCATCTTTGTCTTGTTTCATTTAATTTTTGATTGGATTTTTCGTGCGACTTCTTCTTCAACTCTTTATGTTGTGTGTTTCTTCCCCTGCAACATATCAACTTTTCTTGCATTTTAACATCTCTTCTTCTATGACTACACCTACATTCAACAACGTGGTTATCCTGCATTGTAGTTGTTACTACTATTTTTGGTTGTTGCATTCTTTCATTCCCCATTTTCCCCCCTTGAACATCCTTTCTATGCTTCCCCTTTTGTTGTTCAATTTGTTTGCATTCTTTCTTTAATTTTTATGTTTGTTTCATGTGTGTAGGTTTTTTTGTGTTTTTGTTTTGCAGTTTTTTATGCATTTGTTTGCATGGTTGCAAGTTTCAATTGCATTTTACATCTTCAAATTTACAATGTAAAGTACTTTTTCCTCTTGTGTTTATCCTTGTTCTTTCCCTCTTTCTACAATGTTTACTATTATTAAAGTTGTGAAGAAATTTTATACTAATAAAGGTTTTCAAAATGCTTTTAGAATCTTAAGGGAAACCTTGCCTGAATCAATCTTTTTGTCTTGTGAATTATCTAATGTGTAATTTTCTAGTTTTTTTCTTGTTACATTAACATTGTTTTCTATGCCTTGTGAAATATATAATGTTCAACTTTCTAGTATTTCTTTTGCTACACCATCTATTACACCAACAATGTTTGCTAATGTGTTTGATGAATTATTATGGTCCATAAATGGGTATAAGATCTATGTGTAGTGTGAAGAATGTTGAAAACCATGATTTTGTCCTTAGTTCTTCTATTAATAAACCTCTTCCTAATTCTGTTAGATTCCATCCTAAAGTAGATATTAATGTGTTTGGACATTTATTCAACCTTTACATTTCTTTACATATGGAAGAGTTTGATATTTTTCCTAATGCTTCTACATCTGATTTTATTTATCATCACACTTGTGAGGTAATGTTTTTATGTAAATGATCTTCCTAATCATCCCAACGTTGATGCTAAAGTTGCTTTTATATCTTTTATTCATTATAGCTTTTAGTTTCTTCCTTTTGGTCATGAGGTTACTGGTTTTAAAGTTAATAAAAAGGCTAACTGTGAATTTCTTGTTAGGGAGCTACTTTTGAAATCTCACTTCTTTGATATTGGAGACAAAGAGATGGAAAATGTTAACAAAGGAGGATGGAGAATGGGTAAACAAACAAAGTTGTGGGCGAAAAATGTTTTTGATGAATGGTGAATGTTTTGTGGTTATGATATGAATAAATACATTGTTGATCTTTCTAAAAACAAGATTCTTCTAAAAATCTCATCAATATGTTATCCTCTTTGTTTTTGCAAGTTGTAAAAAAAGATGGTAACTTATATCCTCCAACCAAGTACAAGTTTTTTTTTTTTTTTTCCCCTACTTTTTGCTTTTGCAAAAAGGGTTAGGGTTTAGGTTTTCTTTGCATCATGCAAGTTTTATATTTTTTATATTTTAATTTTTAAAATGCCTTTGTAGTAATTATATCATGCATTTGTGTATTTATTTTCTATGTTTTTTTGGTTGGTTTATTTGTAGCATCTAGTCTTTGATTCGTGGTATTGGAAGATTTATAAGGCAATGACAATAATATCATGTGGTTGAATCATGTAAAACACATGTTGTCTCCTTTAATATCTTAACAAATTTGAAGTATCAATGTGTTAAAATTGATAATGATGAAGTAACCCTTTGAACATCAACAACTAATATTCACAAGTTTGTGAAAAAAATTAAATGTGTTCTCCATTGATGAGGTATGCAAGATACAAGCTCAAGAGATCTATTAACCCATATTTCCATCTAGTTTGAATTTTAAATTTGAATATTTTTACAAGCATAATTTTTTTATAAAGGGGTGTTCTAAACTTTGCAATGTGGATTTTGACAAATTCAATTTGCTTTCTTTGCATACTTGTGTTGTTCTAAGATTTTTCTAAGGGGTTTCCAAGAACTTGTGGATAGATATCACCAGTTATTTTGCAAATAGACATTGCCCTGCTATGGATTACATGGTTGTAGATGTTATTGAAGCTTACAAGCAAATTGCTTGCCACCATGTATCTTACTTTTTGCCCTAGTGACCAAGTTGGGCCACATCCCTTGTTTTAACACCATAGGTTTAAGTGGAAACTTTTAGATCAAGTATGGTTTATTGTGTCTCCAATGGGATGCAATTAGATGTGACTAATTATTGAAAAGTTGACAACTAAATTTCTTAATTTACAAAAAAAAATGTTGTTTAACAAAACCAACCAAGGTATTGGAATCATTCAAATGGAAGAGGCACTTCTTCTTCAAGAATATGGGATGGAGGTAATGGGTCACAAGGATCCCATTTTGTATGGCAAGTAAATTTTGTATCTTATTTTTGTATTTTTAATATTTTAGGTTTTCTTTTGTGTTTTTCTTGTTTTGCAAACTTGATGATGTTTTTTAAAAATTCATTTTGATTTTTTAATGTGGTTTTTGTGTGTGTAGTTATAACCAAATTAATAAACACATGCGTGATAGAACAATGTAGTGGATTATCAATGGTGAGTTGTGATCCACTTGCTTGTTGTGCTATGAAAAGGCATTTAGTGAAAAGTCAGTTGCCAACCATAATATAACAAGGCAATGTTTTCCCCATTTTTGTTTGAATAGGTTTTTAGTTTGCTTGACAAAAACTTTTCAATTTTTTTGGGTTGAACTTGCATATAGATGTCAGAACTACCTACATGATGTCCAAAATCCATTACACGTGGTCATGATGGAAACATTATTGATGAAGATGTTGATGTTGCCTTTGTTGTTGATTTTGTACTATTCTTCTTGCCCATGATGGTTTTGCCATTGTTGTTTTGAGTTTTATGGACATAATTGGTTTTACCAAAACCATTGGCATTCTTTTTTCTATACATGTTTATGTTGTTTTTGGTTTTATAAATCAAAAGAAGACCACTTCTGCTATTACTTCTATGAATTAAAATAATTCAATGGTACATCTACTAGGATTTTTTCTTTGCATGTTTTTGAATTTATGGTGTTTGTTTCATGGTACATGTACCAAAATTTGGAAGATCCATAAATCTTGAAAAGACCTTTTGGAACAACATGTTTGAGAAGGAGCTTCCCAAATACAAGGATATGTTAGATGCCATCTTTACTCCTTGGTTGTTGCCTAAAACTATTAATGTCAACACTTCTTCTAGCCACATTTTCAATCACCTTTAAAATTGCCCTATTTTTATCACACACATTGTGAATCGAAAATTTATTCCTACCATACACCACCATGAGTAGTTTAAATGTAGATTGTAGGGCATTCATGAACTCTTCTTTAAGTTGATTGATATGAGATTTCAATCAAGTGCAAGTGTTTTACTTGTTGTAACCCATGTACAATAAGTGTTTTAAGGGAGGATGTGGAAATGATGAGAAATCAAGGATAGTTTAGGATTTCATGAAGACATGCCAACAATCTAGAGTTGGATTGTGGAGAAAATAATAATGTCATGGGTGGGGAATGTTTGCAAGATATTTGTGATGGTTGATGAGAGGTTAAGTTTTTGGGATTTGTAAGATTTAGGGTTTAGACAAAACTTTTTCTTGTTCAGATTTTGATTTGGGTGAGTGTCCATTGTCTAAGCATAGGGGGGGTTCTCTTTCTGGCAAGAGCTTACTTTTGTTGCGATTTTGATTTGGGCGAATGTGTTTGCATGTAAGGTTTTCGTTTATGGCAAAAGTTTCTTCTTATGGGGATTTTGACATGGATGAATGTGTAAGCATATGGAGTTTATGTTTCTAAACATGGCTTCTTCTTGTTAGGATTTTGATTTGGGTGAGGTTTAGGGTTAGAGACTGTGAATTTTGTAGTGAAGAGACTGCGAATTTGTTGATTTACTTCCAGTTTTTTTTTTAAAATTAAAAAAAAGTGAAAAGAAAAGAAAATGAAAAAGAAACGAAAAGAAGAGCAGGGACAAGGTGGACGGTACCTTGCAGATTGTGTTGTAAGTGACTGTTTCTGCAATGTCAGCTAAGAAGGTTTCTTCAGCCAAGTGAGGGACCAAATTTTACACTAAAAAACAAGCGGCAGTCCTTCATGAATTGGTTCAATAAGGAATGATGATGGAGTGACTTCAATCGTTTCGATAACAGATGGCACACACATACTTCTTCCTTTATCATTGAACCTTGTATAACTCCGCCACTATTTCCGTATCTGCTGACTTTGGATAACTGGTGTAGGCTTTGATGATCTCTTCATACACTCTAATTCCTTTCAAATGCTCTCATTCAGAAACTGCACATCAGCAAAGGGCAGAAAAAAAACAGTTAGTGGAGCAAAGCTTAAAACAATCGCAGCACGGAGGACCACGTTGGGCTTGACCACCTTATTTGAGACTTTGTTCTCGGAAGTGATGATCATATGGCATTGGAGCAATATAATCCAGTAGTGAGCAGTTCAGTCAGCCACTGAAGATTGGAAAAACACATGAAGTAGTGATTCTGCAGATTTGTCAGGAACAATAATTTTACGATGTTGGGCACAACATACAATATGTAGTCTTGTTGACATGGCAGTTTACCTCATTATGATCATGGAGCAAGATGGGTGTGTTTGCCATAAGTGAGAATCCAAACCCTGAATGCCACCCGACATGGTGAACAAACCAGCAGTTGATGGTTGCTGAGAATATTTCAACCTCACCTAGTTTGCCACCGGCCTTAGCAACAACAGCCTCCTTCAAGAGTGTTCGCCATGCAGATAAGTCATCCGCTGATGTTACTGCAGGCCACCCCTCCTTTTCACTTGGGTTCTCATTTTGTGAAAACTGTCCATGAAAAAAAAAAAACTCTCATGATAATTCGAGAGATCTCCATACTCATGATCAGGAAAGCCAGAACCAAGGTTCCAAAACAATTTTTTGAAGTAAAAGAAAGAAAACTTCACATAATAACACTTTGGAGGGTAACATGGCAATGAGTGTGGTCATAACCTTAAGACAGTTGCAACGGTGGTTGAAACAGTGAAAAACTGTTTACTGTGGGTTCTCTTCAAAAAAGAGTTATTGTACTTCTACTGGAGAATAGATACATGCAGTTGCAGGAAGGAAAAGAAAAGAAAAACCTCCACAATAACACTTTCAAGTTATTCATTCTGTCAGTTTCAGCACCCAAAGCAAAAACTGACAAGAACAAGTGTAGACATGTAGACATAACAACCTCATTACAGTCACCTTTGCCATAAAAATAGCCGTGATGAGCTGCTGCCACAACAAACTCCCCACCACTGACT
>Ga0209611_10010035_pt1 | contig 14072 bp, 19 predicted proteins | sample S1TSphgellanicum_3_FD_187693 | JGI IMG/M metagenome (GOLD analysis project Ga0209611, IMG submission 187693) | Host-associated microbial communities from peat moss isolated from Minnesota, USA - S1T2_Fc - Sphagnum magellanicum MG (SPAdes) (version 2) | ecosystem: Host-associated > Plants > Peat... | reverse complement strand
CATAATATGTTGTGTGTTAACCTTTTGGATTTCAAAAGGCTAACCCATAGTTGCCATGAATATTGCATGTGATTTTTAAACCCCATATGAAACTAATTATATTATTAATTAGATGGCCCTAACTAGCGAGCTTACATCATGCACTAGAAGATATCATCTCGGCAAGCTCATTAGGTTCCTCAATTGGGTAGCTCATCATAAAGTCGTTTATGTAACTAAGTGATAAATTTAACAATTAAACAATTTTGTAATGATTTCTTATGATAGAACTATTCTGCACATGGGACACCTAGATATTTTATGGCGTTGAAAATGCCCAGGGCATCATGTGCAAAATGTATGCATGTGTATTTGCATTCTTATTTCGAAGGTAGGGACTTTTGAAGAAAATGAAATTCTTTCAAGTTACCTATGTGCTTGTATTTTGTCGTTAGGTGGGATGAGTGAGGGCAATTGCCACTTGTTGGTGAATTTATGTCCAACGTTCTAGGCAAATGAAGCTCCATCAATGATTGTATATACTCTTGATGATGCTTTATATGTTTGTTGTTTACATTGACACCCTTGTCTTGCCCCCCCCACCCCCAAGTTTCTCTTTTGATACAACTTAGCACCATGTTGACCAAAAACAAACAAGAACATATTAAACTTAAGCACATCAAGACCATGTCATCATTAGTGTCCCAAGTCACACAACTCATTTTCAACTCCCCATTTTCAATGAAAGACATCCATACAAACCCCAATCAATATAATTGATTTCTTCATATAATCTTATGGTTTTTCCCCATTGAGTTCAAGATTAACCTTATATCTACAAAGAGTTGATTGTAATTTCTTGATTAATTACATGTATGAGGCAATACATATTGCATACACCAAAATTCCAAATTTAGAGGGTAAATTTATTGACCTTAAGGTCTTTAGCAAGCAGCAAAGACATTTTGTGCCTTCATGGTCCTACAAAGATAACTACCTAGGTTTGATGTATGAGTGACATCACAACAATATATATGATCTTTGCAATCTTGTGATTCTTGATCATGCATGGCTATAACATAGATCACATAAGATCTAACAATGTCTTCCATATGCACGCATAGAGGTGAAAGCCCCTAACATCACTTTGTTGCAACAAATTAAAATTCCTTGCTATATGATTTTGATCTCCCTTTGAACACATGTATCATTGTGCAACTAACACATGATATGTAAACCTTATTCTTTGAGCATATGTTTTTAAATTTATATGCAAGTTAAGGTTCGGACTATTGAAACCCTACTACATCTCTTAAACATTTGGAAAATTTTGTAGTTACATGTTCCATAAGATTTAATCCATACAATAGTTCCTCATCTATGCCTAGGTGGCCAACCCATCATCCATTAAAGTTACCTCCATCACATGAACTTTTGTGATGACCCAACTATCCCTTTGATGTACCTACCCCACATACACATGCAAAAGATGCATTAGGGTCTGCCCTTGCATGTTTTTTATATTGTTCTCAAAGTTGGGGTTGATAGATGTTGACACATTATATGAGAAAATTGTACATACACCCATGAAAAATATAATTCATACCACCTACTACCTTATAACAATCTAATAAAATTCTATTATAAAATTTTGAATTATGATATTCAAATATAATGCTCAAAATTAGTTTAGCCTATTTACAACATACTAATAGTCAAATAAACTATTAATTTCTCCTTTCATAATTTTAATCTTATGTGTAATAAGAATCATTGTAAACAATTAATCTTGAAACTTAATCTTATGTTCCAAATGAGGGTTGAAGGATCTATTGGCCATCGTGTTACTCACAAAATTATGTTGGGGCGCTTCCAAAGGCAGGCCGTGTTTTCCTACCAACGAACCATGTCAATTGAGATTTGGCACACCAACAGTCAAATTCAGTTCCAATTTTGAAGGGGCCACCACCTAAAGAAACATAGGTTATTCGACCTAGTTATGTAGGTAAAAAGCCCATCGCATTGGACAAAGCATATGGGATAAATAATATGGAATAGCACCTCATTATTTGTTGTGCCTTTACATTTGGGATGGGCATATGTTGGGATCCGGCTATTCAATGCCACTACTAAATGTCAGTTCTTTCCCATTGCCCAATTTGTTGTTATATCTCATTGGCTAAATTTAGACAATGTAGAAACTATGCAAAAAATCCAATGGAAAAAACATAAAATTTGATTACTTTTGTGATTCCTTTTTGGACATATTGTTCATGTGATATTAATATGAAAAATTCATATACAATAATGAAAGTATTAAATTTTCAATATTTTAAAATAAAGGATGCAAATTGACATGTACAATTTGAATATCAAAACCAAAACCCATGAAAACATTCAATTTAAATTCCTTAACTTGAATAAATTTGAAATTTTTGCAAATGAGAGAAATACAAAGGCCCATAATATAGACCTTCAAAGTTGTTTATTCCTCTTGACTAATAAAATTCTAATATTACAAGTTATTCAAGCCATTAAATTGTATCCCTTGAAACATTCCCAAATTCTGGCATTTGTTGAGGTTGATTTATTTGTCCAGCCAAGTTTAGTCCACCATCACAAGCAATGCCTAATCCCACACAAAAGTTATCTTGTATTAGTAAGCCTCAAGATGTTTTTACACATCCATGGCTAGGATTTTCTATCTATCAATTAGTAACACATTTTTTAAAAATGTAAATGGCTAGTTAATTATAATATGCAAGACAAGGTAATGCATGTACCTAGTTTTTGAATCAATGTAATAAGCAAACTGATGGTTACTGAAGCATTGGGCACTATCTCCAACTATAAAAGCTGAAATGCATAATCCATTCAAGACAAGGTGGTGATGTGTGCGCTACCACTATAACTAACATCACTAAAATAACAAGTTTTGTGGGCTCCCATTACTAGAATTTGAAACATGAACAACATGAGCACATATGTCAAAGGCCTCTGATCTAGAAAGCTTGAGTGTAAAAGCATGTAAGGCGGAGCAAAAGTGGTAGATCACAATAGTCCATATGTTTTACTACATGGGTGAAATGGGGGGTAAATTTTGAAAGAAAAAGGGGGGGGTAACAGTCATTAGTTGGCATCTGCATGCGTCATTGTACTAGTCTAATTCAATGATCTAGTGGTTCCTTTCGACAATCTATTGGTTTATCTCACTTGTCCACTTTCATGAAACAACTATGCCTTTTGTAGAGGAGCTCTCGAGTGTAATCAAACTAATGTGCATTGTATGTTCTCCTAACATCACTTAGTGAAAATTTTGTGCAAACATGTCAAGTTTCACACCTTCAAACAATACCTTCAGTAACTTGAGTGACATGAAAAAAAGGGTAAAACAAGAAGTAGGTAGCCACAGCAAGGGTTCAAAGGTAGGGTTCACACTTCCCTTGTATGGAGAGGTTCCATAGCTATTTGTCAGTGATGGGTCCCACAATTTTGTTCATCGAGAGTTTGCACAAAAATATGATTTGTGTTATTCTGGGTTAAACCCTAAACAATTCAAGGTGTCGAAATACTGCACCAAAGAAGATGTCACCAAGGTTTTTGGTCCTATTGTGAACAAGAATGCGTTACATGGAGTGTGCAGTTTCAAATCTTATTGCAAAAATTGAAAACTTGTGGATGATTATTCACCAGAAGCCGTATGTGTTAGCTGGGAGAGTGATCACTTTGGGTATGGCAAGAGGTTTAATCTATAAGTTCAATGGGAAACAAATGAACTGGGCTACTTATGTAAAGTGGATGAGTCAGAAGTAATTTCGGCAACGACACGCAAAAGATCCAAATGTTGGGGACCAGATCAATTTGTCGCACTTTGACCACGAGGAGGCCTCAGATGACGAAATAGATGAGATTTTAACAACTCCTTCGACATCCTATTCTTGAAAAGTTGCAAACATACCTTGCATTTGTTCAAAGTTTTGTTGTTTCAAAAGAGGAGGCTTTGGCAATGAAGGTGAAAGAGAAAGATGCAATGGTTATGGCAAATATGTGAGCTCAAGGTCAAAGAGAGGACAGGGAGAACATGGTTACATAAGCCGAACCAAAGCTTGCGCTTATGGTTTTTATGCTACAAAAATTTAAAAGCGAAGTGGCATCAAGTGAAGCATTAGGTGAAATGGCAACATGCGAAGTGGGAACAAACAATTTAGAAGCTCAAGCCACCATGCCTTCGAGTTCTTACGAAACTATGTTTGATTCCACACTAGAAGTTCTGAGCAAACAAGTTGATGTTCAGAGAGTTATTTTAGAGATATGTAAAGGTTTAGTAGTCAAGGGAGAGAGTTTGTTTTTTCAAATGCAAAAATGCATCATTGATGTGTCTTTTACACTTGATGCTTTGGAAAAATAGGTTTTGGTTTGCAAGCAGCATGAATTTGCCATTAAAGATCTTGTCAATCAAAGTCATAGGGGTTTTGTTTTTAAGAGGGTGCCACCGCAACCTTATTCAGAGTTGCATATTGTTATAGGGTTTGAGTGGCTTCTTGTAGAGAAATGTGTTTTTTGTGGATTAGGGTTTGCTCTTGTATGGGCTACCAAGATGTTGTCTTGTAAGCATATGTATCATGGTTGGTGCTCTACATATCACTTTAGTAAGTCTACTAAGTGCATTTTGGAGGATTGTGCAGCAAAGATGCACCACGCATGGTGGGATTGTGTTGGATTAAGTAAACTAGGAACAATCGATGGTTTAAATGTTCAAAAGATCAAATTCGAAAAGAGAGGAGGTTGGCAACCACACAAGCTAGTCAAAGGTCATAGTAACTTCTACTCTTGCTATTGATTTTGATTTGTTTGTTGCCATTTTCAAGTTGACATCTTTTTTATTTCAACTCGCAAGTTTTGAATCCAAAATCCAAATTATGAACTTTGAGTGTCCATTATTGTAACACAATTTGAACCATTGTCCTCATTTTGTCACAATCCTATGTTTTTAAATAGATGTTGTGTACTATAACACACAATTTGTGTTTAGGTTGAAGGTAGAAGAGTGATTGGATTACATAGTCCCTTAATAGTGTATTGGAATCTTTTTGTAGATGTCATAATATGTGAATAAAGTATGTTTAGTACATTGTAATTACATGCAAGGATTCCAAAGTACTTACAATTCATTCAATCCTATATAATGTGCATAGTTCCATTACTACAATCCATATGTCGTACGTATTATTCAATTAGGTGACATGTAGCACATGGTAGTCCAGAAAGGATATAATAAGTACATAATAGTTTACACATTTTATGTAATTACTATGCAATACATGTATTTATATAATAGTGAGTGTTGATGAAAAATTTCACACTTGAGAAATTTTATTACATTTAAATTTTGTTTGGATTTTCACAGTTGTAGTTTTGCCACCTACCTTTCACCAAGCAACGACCCGAATTTCAAAGTCAACCAATTTTGATTGTGAGCCGCCTTCTTCCAAGGTAGTAGCTAGGATGAACATGGTTATGCCTAGTGTGAATTTAAGTGCGGGGAACATCCAAATGAAACCAAATGAAGCAACCCTTAGGTGTTATGCTAATGAATAAATTAAGGTTTCAAGCATGTTAAAGAAGTTGAAAAATGCAGTTGTCGCAACCCTAACATTGGGTTCACGACTAAATGTGAAGTGCAAAGGCCCGTGAGGCCAAAAATGTTTTTATGTGGTAAACACTCTCACAAATGGGGGAGAGTGCAAGGGATGAAGCCTAATGACTCCCAAGTGCACTCCCACTTTGGGAGTTGCATTCATGCGGGAGTTATGAATGTTCATAACCTTGGTTGGAAAAGTAAACAAGCACCAAATTAGGCCCCCATGAGACCATTAGAAAGTCCTGAAGCGTAGATGCTCAAGGTGCCCTCACATTGCCCATTTAGACCTAATTTGCACGAGTTATGATCAAAAGAAAGGGCGGGAGTCAAATTGGGAATTTGATTCCCGACCACAAATCCCTTGAAAACAGGGGTTAAATGAAGTCTGATTGGGGCGTGTTTTACACTATTGGAAAGACCTTTTTAAGGGATATAAGATTTAACCCTCGCATTTTCAAAACAAACCTGATTTGAGAACGATATGAGCCTCCAAAGTTTTGGGACAGCAAGAGTCCCAATTTTGGGACTCCCACTTGGGAATCTAGGGGAAAAGTGACATTTGGATGTAGTCCCCATGGAGAGGCATAGAGTATACTATAGGGAGGGGAGTGGTGCCTCCTCCCAAAGGTTGCAAGTTGTGTAAAGCTTGTGTTCGAGGTTGTCCCTACTAAGTCCACCACACCATTTCCATTCAACTTGCATTAATTGCCTTTTTTTCTTGGTTATGCAAGTTGACCTCATTCTGAACTCTCGCTTGTGAATTTGTCTTAGTCCCATGCCGGAGCTCATTATGAATTAGGGAGCGTGCCCCAACTCTTTTCTTCTTCTATTATTTTGCTCTAGGACCCACCTTTGGGTCTCCTGCAAAAGTTCAGGGGCTCACTAATAGTAATTAAAAATCTAGCCATTGGATTAGCATCAAAAGAAAAAATAGATTTTATGGGCATTTCAGCTGTAGAAGGAGAAGGAACAAAACAAATCGTAGATAATTAATTATTGAACCTTGATGTCACTATAACTAATTCAAAAGGTTTTGATGGTATGTTTTTAGAGCTAGAAGAAATTGTGGCAGAAGAAAGTGATGGTGAAGAAGCATGACATAGTCCTAAACATGGTGGAAATCAAGAGAAAGGAAGATGATCTACGAACCTCAAAAGTTCCAAAACCAAGTTCTACCAATAAAAAATGTTCCAATGTTAACAAATAAGAGATCTACTCAAGTGCAAACATAAATTTTTATTGAAAGGAAACTACAACATGATGTTCACAACACGAAACATAACATCAAGAACACTTCAAGGTTCTTGTCACATGAAATACACAAACTTGTGCAATGAAAAAAAGAGAACCAAACCATTAACAACAAGGTATTTAACTAAAAGACCAAACCACAAATAATCAAACTAATATAAGTAAAGAAAGTAATTCAACTTTATGAAAGAACCTAATTACTTTCCTATTCCAATAACAAATGAAACCTAATTAGTTGAGCTTGAATTCTCAACATTCCCCCTCAAGCTCAAATCCACTTTTAGTACACTCAGCATTTTTTTAAACTTCCTTAGCTTGTCTGTACCTAAAGCCTTTGTGAAAATGTCAACAACTTGATCTTCAGTACTAACATGAATAAGGTCAATTTCTTTTGCTAAAACTTTTTCTCTAATAAAGTGGTAGTGCACCTCAATGTGCTTTGTCCTAACATGATAAATCAAGTTGTTAGCAAGTAGTATGCTCCTGATGTTATCACAATAAATGACAACATGAACATCCACTAACTGTCCCAAATCTGAAAGTAGTTTTTGTAACCAAACTACTTCACATGCAACAATTGCTACACCTTTGTATTCTGCTTCCGTGCTTGACAGTGCAACTGTTGGTTGTTTCTTACTACTCCAACTAATAACACCACTTTCAAAATAAAACATGAAACCATCGGTTGATCTTTTATCTGAAACATTGTCAGCCTAATCAACATCCGTGTATCCATGTACTTGTAACTAGCTCTTGGCTTCATAAAAAATTCCACACTGCAAAGTATGTTTTATGTACCTCAATATGCGACTCACTACATCCAAATGTGGCTTTCATGGTGTTTGCATGAATTGACTTACCACTCCAACTGCATAACTCAAATCTAACCTTATGATGGTCATGTAAATCAAACTCCCCACCATGCGTTTGTACATAGTGGTATCTTCCACAAGGTCTCTTTCATCTGCACTTAATTTCACATTTTGCTCCAATGGAATTGAAATGGGTTTGCAACCCATCATCCCATATTTGGACAATTTGTTCAAGGCATATTGCCTTTGTAGTAACTATATCCTTTTAGGGGACTGTATTACCTCAATGCCGAAGAAGTAACGCAACTCTCCTAAATCTTTCATCTCAAACTTTTGCTTCGAAAGCTTATTCAAATCAGAAATGTTTGCATCACTATCTCCTGTGATAATCAAGTCATCAACATAGATGATTATGACTACAATCCCATGATTTGTTTTTTTCACATATAGTGAAAAATTTGCATTGGATGTTTAAAATCCACTTGTGACAAGATATTGACCTATCTTGTCTCACCAAGCTCTAGGTGCTTGCTTCAAGCAATACAAAGTTTTTTTCAACCTACAAACCAAATTAGGATGTGTTTGGTCCACATGACTTGGTGGTTGCTCCATGTACACTTCTTCCTATAAATCTCCATGAAGAAAAACATCCTTTACATTCATTTGATGTAAAGACCATCCTTTTGGTGCTACCATAGCAATGATTGCTCTTACAGTTGTCATTTTGGCAACTGGACCATAAGTCTCCTCATAGTCTATGCCATAAGTTTAGGCATAACTTTTGGCAACCAATCTTGTTTTGTATCTGCTCATAGATCCATCTGCATTGTGTTTGACTTTGTACACCCATTTGCACCCAATTCCTTTCTTGTCCTCTGGTAAAGCTACCAATTCCCAAGTAGCATTCGCATCCAAAGCCACCATCTCTTCATCCATGGCATTGTCCCACTTAAGGTTTCCAACCACTTGTTCAAAACAAATGGGTTCAACTTCTTGTACAACTCTCACCATGTATGTGTAATGATGAGCTACAAAGCCATCATATGTGAGTCTTTGTACAAGGTACTTGACTCGTGTGGATCTTTGTATTCCATTGTTGTTGTCAGGTGTTTTCAAAACTTTCTTGGCCATTCGAGCTCCCGAATAATGATTGAAGGGATTCTTGATTCTTCACCCACACTCTTCTTTGAATCACTTGATTCATCATCTACATGAGGATTTCTAGATGATGTTTGAGAACTACCATGTACAATGTTTGAAGATCTTAATCCTCCTTTCCATGGAATGCTACTAGACCCACTAATTGAAGACTCTTGTGATCCACTAATTAATTGTGATTCTTGTTCCACATTTGATGAAACATCACCATTTCTAACCTCTCCATCTTCTGCTACCTTTAATGGTGAGTACTAGCTAACCATCTCATCAAACACAACATCTCTATTCACTTGCAACTTCCGAGTAAAAGGATTGAAGCATCTATATCCTTTTTGTTCTGAAGAATATCCAATGAAGATACACTTCTAAACTTTTAGGTCTAGTTTTGATCTCTTCCCATCAGGAACATGCACGTATGCAATGCAACCAAACACTCTAAGGTGTGAAACATCGGGTTTCTTGCCTGTGAATTTTTCTTTAGGTGTCATGCCATGAACTGCCGTTATGGGTGTTCGATTCATGATATAGACTACAATTGCTACCATTTCAGCCCAAAAGTAATTTGGCAAATTCTTCTCATTCAACATGGCATGTGCTATTTTTGCAATGTGTTTGTTTTTCCTTTCAGCAATTCCATTTTGCTATGGGGAATAACTACATGAGTACTCCTTTGAATTCCATGCTCCTTCAAGTACTCATTGAATTCATTTGAAAAATACTCTCCCCCTCCATCGGACCTAAGGCACTTAATGCTCACACCCTTCTCCTTCTCCACCATTGTTTTGAAATTCAAAAAATGTTGAAACATTTCACCTTTGTGTTTCATGAAATAGACCCACACCTTCCTTGTGTGATCATCAATGAAACTCATGTAGTATTTGCATCCTCCAATGGATTCTGTCTTCGTGGTCCACACATCTGAATGGATCATATCCAAAGGTTTGGAACTTACATGAGTTGTTTGAGCTGGGAATGGGTGTCTAGCTTACTTCCCCAATTGGCATGCTTCACAAACTTTTGACATCACCTCTTTTGTTCCAAATTTGGGAAGACCTCCAACAAGATTTTGTTTCTCCGTCAGCTTAAGACGTTAGAGATTAACATGGCCAACCCGCTTGTGCCAAATTCCAATGTCTCCAGGTCCTTTTCCATGTGTGAATAACATGGAAATCACTTCAAACATGTTCACATCCAAGGTGAACATTTGTCCATTCCTTTCCCCTTTTGCAATCAATTTGCCTTGGTTCTTCATGTTTTTCACAAAACATCCATTTGGGTTGAATGTCACCTGTAAACCTTGTTCCACCATCTGGCCTACGGAGACCAATTTTTTTGTTACAGTTGGAACATGAAGTATGTCTTTCAAATACTTTGTTTGCCCATCTTGCATGGACAATGACACCTTGCCAATTTGTGTGATGAGATGTGTAGTGTCATCACCAGTTTCCACAAACCCTAGTGTCTTCAAATCTTTTGCATCTCTAAACCATTCTCCATGACTAGTCATGTGGTTTAAAGCTCCAAAATCCACATACCAAACATTATTGTCTGATACACCTCCTATCATTAAATTTGTCATGTGTTATATCAAAAACAGTTGCTCATCACCTTGATTACTAGTTGATGCATAATTCCTTTGTTACAATTTTTCATTTCGTGCATCATGTTCCCTTTGATAATAATTTTTTGCCATGTGCCCAGGTTTCCCGCAGTCGTAGCAATTTGAATCGTTGTTTGGTTGTTGACCTCAATGACTTCCACCACGACCTCCACGACTTCCTTGACTTCCTCTTCCTCCAAAATTTCCTCATCCACCTCCATGAATTTGACCTTCATGTTAATGATGTCCACCATGCGAGCTTCTGTGTCGACCTTGAAATGAAGTTTTACCACCTCTACCTCTACCCCTATTAGTATTTGAGTAGAAAGCATTTTCTTGTGATCCTCCATTGGATGAAGTACCAACAATTCTCATCTTTTCAATTATAAGTTGTGTTATTAAGTCTTGGAAATCAATAAATGTTTTTCGAATTGCAATTGAAGTGCGAAACTGGCTATAATCTTTTCCAAGTCCATTCAAGGTGACAGCCACTAGATCTTCATCATCTACAAGGGCTACTATAGATATAAGAGCATCTGCAAGGTTTTTCACCTTTGTAGAATAGTCACTGATGTTCATTTTGTTTTTTTGTAAATTATGCAACTCTTGCTTGAGTTGCATTTTGCGAGCTTATGTATTGGTGCTATACATCTTCACCAATGTATCCCAAGCTTGCTTGGGTGATTTTGCATCTTGAATATGCACAATCATGGAATCGGACACACTCACAGAAAGCCAATACAAGACTTTCCTTGTTTTTTCATGCCAAGTTTTATTGGCTTGAATTTGTTGTTGTGTGGGGTTTTTTGGGAGATGAGCTTCTTTTTCATCACCAGTTATGAATTCCCAGTAGCCTTTCCCCATCAAAAAATTCATAATCCTAAATTTCCAGACTTAGAAATTGTTCTCGTTTAGTCTCTCAATTACAATTTGAAAAACATCGTTTGCCATCTCTCAAGGCAACACTCAATGTCTTCTGGGGGTTTCACAAATGATTTTAATTCCTTCCTTGGGTTTTTAGGATTAAGATTAGGGTTTTCCTTCCTTAGGTTTCTAGGATTAAGGTTAGGGTTAGGGTTGAACAAGATGAACCTTGCATATGTATGTATGTCTTGAGTATTATACGAAATTTTATACTATACATGGGTTTTACGTATATGTACATATTTCGTATTAATATTTTGTATGATATTAAGTACATGATTACATACCACACTTTTGTATGAAAGTCTTGATAATGTATTTGCGCTTCCCAATCCTCAAACTCCTTCCTTCAAGTTCTCCCAAGTTGTATTTGCTCCACTTCAAAATTTTGTTTTAATGTCTTCTCAAAACAAACTTCTGTCATAGCAACTTTGCAAAACTACACCGCTCACATATGACTTGGATCAATTTGAAATTTTTATGAAACATGAACAACTATGTCTACTACCATCTTTCAAAACTTCAGCTCATTTAACTTCATAAAATGAGAGATCTTACTACTTCCTTGAAATCACCTCAAACTAGGACCTGAACACAAAATGATTTACAACTCGCTCTCAACAACTCCAAACTCCTTGAAATTTTGGGAGAGACATTAAATATATGTCTTCTATATTTACTCAAAATTTCAGCTCTATTGATGATGACCACAAAAAGTTATGACTTTCAAAAGAAATTGACTTCAAAATTACGACTGAAACTTTAAATGCTTGGATTTCTTTCAATACAGATCCAAATGACATGAAATTTCTCTCACATATATTCCTTTATGATCTATAAGATCTTCAAGCTACAGATCCAAAAATGTTCAAACAAAGGAAATATGACCAAAAAACTAGATCTGGCACATAGTCTTCAAAAGCTCATAACTCTCACAAAACATATCGTTTTCTTTTGAAAATTTGGGAATAGAAGCGTCTTATAGTCTTCTATAATCTCTCCAAGTTTCATTTCAAGATCTTTTCACAATAGATTTAGATCTAGATTTAAAGATTTGACTTCCACAACCCTTGATATGTTGATCTCCTCTCACCTCTTTTCTTTTCTTTTCTTTCTCTTCACATTCTTTCTTTTCCTCGTTTCTCTTTTGCATTCGACAAACTCCTATGATATTACGAAAGACTCTCAAGCTCTAGTCCTAGAAACTTTCTAGCTCTAAATTTCTTTCAACTTTCTCCTTCAACAACCTAAGCTCTGATACCATGTTAACAAATAGAAAATCTACTCAAGTGCAAACATAAATCTTTATTGAAAGGAAACTACAACATGATGTTCACAACATGAAACATAACATCAAGAACACTTCAAGGTTCTTGTCACATGAAATACACAAACTTGTGCAATGAAGAAAACCATCAACACCAAGGTATTTAATTAAAAGACCAAACCACAAATAACCAAACTAATATAAGTAAAGAAAGTAATTCAACCTTGTGAAAGAACCTAATTACTTTCCTATTCCAGTAAGAAATGAAACCTAACTAGTTGAGCTTGAATTCTCAACATCGAAATCTTCTAAAATCAAGAAGAAAAAGCCAGCTTAGAATCGAAAATTTGTAGCTCTAAGAATTTGAACTTCTCAACATATTCAAATTCAACAAAAAAAGGTTGCATCTAACTCCTAATGGTCTGTTTACACATGAATATAATTGAATTACAATGGTAAAGAAATATGTTTACTTGCTATGTTTTGGGTTGTAGCTACATTGAACGAAGTTTTGCAATTTTTTATAATGTTTTGTTGAAATTTGTGGTGTGGATTTTTCATGTGCAAACTTAACTTGGAACTACATTCCAATTTTTTCAAATGGCAATGTTATCGTGGAGATCTTCACCAAATTTCAAGTTCACTCATGAAAGTCTAACCAATTTTGATGAAATAGGTACTGAAAATTTTACCTAAACATGAACAATGTTGTCAAAATATGACAATGTTTATGCCTTGATCAAGTTCACTACTTACTTATTGCTATCAATTATAGTTCAATTTTTTATTCATAAGAACAAGAACTCTATGTACTCTCCACTGCACATGTGATCTAGATTTTTCTTATCCTTGGTGAAATCTACAAGCCACATGTACTATTGTAAAGAGTTTTTGATTATCATTTGAACAATACGTGCTCAGTTTTACAAGCAACATATATATTTAACCTGTTTATACAACCCATGTATACAACTTGTTTATACAACTTGTCTATACATATGGCAACATATGTGTCTAACCAAGTCAAGTGTATTGTAAGTTACAAATATTGAAAAAAATTGTGTCTTCACAATATTTGCAACTTACAGTACACTTTTGAATATTAGGAACTTTTATATAGGATTAAATTGCATTTGCAATCTTATGACCTCTTTTATATTCCTAGTTCCCCGCTTATCAACAGCCTATACCATCACTCAATGGACTTCAAATCACTACTACATATTGTGCCTTTTTGCAAAGGGAAAAAACAAAAAACCGGAAGGGTTTGCGAAGCAAAAACAACCTGCCATATTTGCGATGTGACACGCATCGCAACTTGTGGTTCACCAACCATCGCTAATATATAATGTACCTTAAATCATCGCAGCACTTTTGCGACATATACCACAACCAAAACTTTGCGACCCTCTCAGTCTCCGTGCATGCTAGCAATATTCC
>Ga0209611_10010034_pt1 | contig 14072 bp, 6 predicted proteins | sample S1TSphgellanicum_3_FD_187693 | JGI IMG/M metagenome (GOLD analysis project Ga0209611, IMG submission 187693) | Host-associated microbial communities from peat moss isolated from Minnesota, USA - S1T2_Fc - Sphagnum magellanicum MG (SPAdes) (version 2) | ecosystem: Host-associated > Plants > Peat... | reverse complement strand
CCATGACAGCAACCCTGGAGGCACTGTGCCCATGAAGGACTCCCCACTTCCTCAAAGTTGCTCCTCTTGCACTGATACAGCTCTGTTATGCCATCATGGGTTTTTGGCACCTTTAGGACACAAAGGTCTTCTAAAATCTACTACAAAAATTCAACCAATTCATGATGGAATTGTACAAATCTAAGGAGAGAACCCCCGACTTTGCACCCAAAGGTGCTTCTGTGGTTTGTCCCAGAGAGAGAATGTAAAGAAAATGTAATGCATCTAGTGACCTAGGGACAAAAAAACATTTTGTCTTAAGGACATGAAAACCGAAGAACAAGCCATTCCATGTCCCAAGGACCTAGGGACATGAAAACACGTCTACACAATTTCATTTGCCCTAACCAATTTTGCAGAGCTTCATTTTGCAGAGAGCACAAACCTTCCCCATTGCTTCTGGAATGCAACAGAAACTCAAGGTTCTTTTCTTCATGTAGTACTGAATGTTGATGAACCTTGGGTTGTTCCTTTTACATGACCTAGCTAGGAAGGGGAAAAGTTGACTGTAGGAATGCGGGATGTGTAGGGAAGGTTCACACACATTCCACCACTTGATCCTCGCACAGATTATGCAATGGATTATGAGAAGCCATGGTGCCAAGATCTTGCTTACGTAATTGGGCAGCTAAGCTACCAAACCCGCTTGATACGCATAAAAAATGTTCTTTTCAACCATGCATACACCATGAAGGTATGTGTAATTTGATGTAGTTAGATTATTACCTAAATAATTATTTAATGTTTAAGGTTGGTGATTTATTTGCTACTAAAATTTCATAGTTTAATTATGATTTGATTATAGTGCTTGACTTTCATATGAAAATTTATGTGAAAAGTCATATGAAATTTTTTTGGCACATTGACTGACACATGATAATTTATATGAAAAGTCTTTGTCATTTTATTATGCATGTGAAATCACATGGGGAGCCATGTGATGTGTAAAGTTTAAGAAATTTCTTGTTTAGTTTCCTTTTGGTTAGTATATAAAAAGGTGTTTGTGACCTTTAAAAACACATTCACTTTATAAAAATAAGTTGTTATATGAATGTAAAGCTTCATGTAATAAAATTGTGAAAGAAATTGAGATTTTAGTTTTGAAAAGTTTTGGTATAATTTATGTGAAGTCCATGGTAGGAAAATAATGTCTAATTATACATAAACAATAGAAAGGTGAAAAAACATTTATACAAACAAAAACATAGATTTCCATAGCTATGTAATAAACATACATAGTTTTGGTTTTAAACCCACTTGTGATTTACATATGCATTAAGTGCATTTTTTGATACCTAGAAGTTTTGCTCTAATGAGTTTCCATGAAAAAAGTCAATATGTTCATAATCATGTTACTTGTTGCAATTGATTTGTGTCTAGACTCTATAATGATGAAAGTGTAGACCTTTAAATCACAAGTCATCAATGCTTGAAGTTTATATTCAACTTTTGAAAAGGATTTGAATTTTTTGAGTAGATGACTATAAGATGTTAATGCTCAAGAAACAAAAAAGACTAACATTGGGTTTATACCATTTTAGGCCCTAGGTCGTAAGCCAATTGTTTTGGGCATTAAGTCAATCATCCTAGGCCCTAAGCCAATTGTTTTAAGCCCTAAGTTAATAGTCTTATGTATTAAGTGAATTGTTTTAAGCCCTAAGTTAATAGTCTTGTTCTCTAAGTTTGTCTTAGGTCCTAAGTTTGTTTTAGGCCTTAGGCCAATTGTCCTAAGCCAAAAGATCCAAGAGCACCCTAAGCCAAAAATCCTAAGGCCTATTCTGAAATCACCCTAAGCCACAAACCCAAATACATGGGTTCAAAATAAATAAGTTTTGGCTTAATGTTAGACTTTGGGCCACAAAGTTTGAGCACAAACCAAATCATGTTTTGGCCTTGGCATTTTGGCCTAGCACTAGAATATTCTTGAAAATTTTGACCTAAGGTTAGAATATTGTTGAGCATTTTGGCTTAGGGTTGGCACTTTTTTGACATCTTGATTTAGAAATAAAATCTTTTTTGCCATCTTGGCCTCGGGTTGGCCACTTTGGCCTAGTCCTGGGGTTAAAACCAATACAGTTCTTATTTTATTCACTAGTGTTAGTGTCCAAGGTGTGAAACTAAGAGAAGTTCCACCCTATACCAGTATGTTTTTAGGTCAATTTTGTGATGTAACCAAAGGTGTGATCATCCATACGAAGATTTAGCCAGATTTGGCTACAACCTGAATAAGAAGGTCATTTTTTTTCAAATGTCCTTCTATATGGTTGGTTACCTACTTGAACCATGCATAGAAATCTGACGATTTTTCTTAAATTTCTTTCAAATTCTGGCTATTGAAAATCTAAAAAAACTCTTGATTTTAGCACTTTTAATTTTTAGTTTTACTTTTTGCCAATATATAGCCAGCAAAAAGGGGCTGACTCACACCCCCTACTTGGGCCTCTACTATGGGTTACCACATCCAGAATTGTCTCATTTTTTCACCAATTCTTTGTAAGAAAACCAGCCATGTACACAGAATATTTTAGTTTAGTTTTTTGTTTGTGCACTTTATTTTCAGTCCCATGTTGCTATATCTATCCCCAAAATCAACAAAATTCTTTGTCATGCTTCCCTTTGTTCTCCCAGTGTAGATATCTTATAAAGGGAAGCATGACAAAACTTCCTTTTATTTTGGGGGAGGGAAGCATATTTAGGCTTCTATTTTGGGGAGTGCCCCATGTTCCAAAATATTTGTAGGTAGGCCAATCAAATGGCTCCTTTTGGAGGAGAAAAAAAAAACTGTGTGCACCCCTCACTAATTAATAGAAGCATGAATAAGGCCAAAAGGCTCCTTTGAATGTCACCACCTGGGCCAATCAGAAGCAGAAATTTCCTTTTTGTCCTGGGCCTTTGTGGAGACCAGTGTCCACATCCTGTGAAAAATTTAAAGGTCCAAAGTCTAGTTTACCCAAAGCCAAAATTAGTAATATATTAATATTTATGATAATGTAGTACCTAATACCGTGGCACATTCAAGCTTTCAGTGGTTGGATAATTTTTTTATTTTTAATGTTTCCATGTTAAAAAAAAGAAGAGAGAATTCCACCTTAATATTCTCCAAAAAAATTATTTTTCCTTTTTCAAATGTTGTTCCTTCAAAGTAAATATATATTTTGGAAATTATCAACTTTTCTGGAAATAATATAATTAGTGTCTTTGTGGAGCTAGGGTATCGTCGGTGCGGTGGGTGAAAAGAATTGTGTTTTGAAACAGTTTTAGTGTACAAATGGTTAGGATCAATACACAACAGTGCTAATCAAACATTCAACCCTTTTTCAATTGATTGATAAAGCAAAGCAAAGCAAAGCAATCTGTAAAACATGAGGATGGTGTATTATTGTGGCAAAGTTCAACATTTCAGTTTTGAATAACTATTTTAGTTTTGTTTGAAGATTCCATAGTTGAAGAATAAAATATTTTACAATATGCTAAAAATAATTCTCTATTTTGTTTTACTGGTTATATTTTACTTGTCGTCATTTTCATTTCATTTTAAAATAAAAATTTCTTGTATATAATATGAGAGAGATGTAATTTTGATGATGAAATAATGAGAAGAAATGATAATGATAATTAGGAATTTAGAGAGTTCAGGAATACAACTTTACCTAGAATACAATTTTGTTAAGAAGCAAAAATTGTCTTTGTTTTTGTTTTAAATTGTAGAAATATTTGTTGTTTACTACGGATAAAAGAAATTAAGTATAGAAAAATTCATCATAATAGATTCTGTATTTTTAATGAAGGTCTGGAGCAGAAATTGAAAGTTTTTTTTAAAAAAACATCTTTTCTAAAGAAATGTAATTGTTGGCTTTTGTTGGACACCTATTTAGTAAATTGATTGACATATTCATAGCTTCATACCATAAATAATTATTTAGAATGCCATTCTTTAAACACATGCTTCAACATTAAAAAAATAAAAATAAAGTAAAATAGACCTCTGTTTATGTTGAAAAATCATTAGTAAAAATTAGAAAATACTAATGATGGCTAAGAGATTTTATTTTTAATAGATTACGAACATCTAAGTGAATGAACTCTAAAACATTTCTTCTTTGATTCTAACTTTTCTTGGGCAGGCTTCTTCAACCTTGTTTTGTATTCAAGTACTTGTGACAAATTTTTAAATGTCTAGCTAACTTTGGGAGTCCCATTATTCAATGGTTTGAAGAATACTCATGTAGAGTAGGATAGTTCAAATGGCGAAGCCACAGGCATGAATCATCTTTTTGATTTGCTAGGATTTTTTTTTAAAAATCACAATTTCTAATATAGGAGAAAGGTTGCTTTTTAATCTGTTAAAAATTTTGTGTACCTTGACACCTGGACATGCAAACTGAAGGGCTACAAATGTTCTTGGAATGTTTATAGCAAGGGAGCAAAGAAAACACAGAAAGAGGATGAGTCATATTTTGCTTCAATTTTTTTGAAAAATAAGCTTTAGACCCTTCTTTACTTCCAGCTTCAGATTTTTTTCATTTTTAATCCATTTTGAGTGATTTAAAACCTGATGGACCTTGGGCTTCACAAAACTTCTTTGTATTTCAGAGGCAAAGATGCAACCACCAGAAATTTAAGCTCAAAATCCTAATTTGTTTTAATTCATCCATCATCGAACACTGAGGCCCCTTTACACCCCCATAACTTCCCCCATTTCTTTATCAAATTGAGCAATTTTTGCAACCTTGGAAAGGCTAGGTGGAGGGCTACAAGTGTTCTTTGGGCTTGAGAAGCAGAGGGAAAATGTGTAAGGATTCGACCTTGTGCGAGTTCTTAAGTGTTCGCTTACCCACCTATTTACCCTAAGGACATATAAAAGAGTGCACTTTTGGGCATTCAAGCGCTGCGCTCAGCTCCTGCCTCAGCCTGTCACAAGCAGACGATTCTGAGCCAATTGATTGTCCTTGGCAGCATTGAGAAAGGCTTTGATCACCTTGATAGAGACCTGCTTGATGTGCTCCGGCGGTCCCATGTCGCCAATTGGGATGTAAGTGCCAGTCCATGTTGCGTCAGTGGTACCGGCAGTTGCTCCAGGGACGAACTTGTAGGTGACCTTGAAGTAGTGGTACCCGGGATTGCCTTCCAGCACCGTGTACCCCAATGTCTTGTTTGCGTCGTCTATGCAATCTAGGCGCTCCCTCAGTTCGTCGAGATGAGGAAACGCTGTATATCATCGACAACTCAGATTCATCAGACTACGAGCAGAGCAGCAGGACTTAATTTTTGTTCTCTGGCGTGTTGATCACAGGAATTATATGTGGCGACATTATTGGATGACAACTAGACTGTGTTTCTTGAATAATTATTGTGCAAGAAGGCTACTTGTGAAAGCCTGCAAGGAAAAATTTCGTACCTGGGCCGATTTTGACGACACGGATGCTCCCAACTTCACCATGTCCCTTCAGAAACGTGGATGAAAGCAAGAATTCTGGAAAATATTTGGGCAGCGATTCGTCAAGGCGCTTGCACATATCCCATATTGCATCCGGTGACGCAGCCAGATCAACCTCAGTGTGTGACAGCGTCTTGCATGACAGAACGGCTTGCTCGAGAGTTTTGAATATGTGAACGACCAGCTGCTTGATGTGCTCAGGGGGGCCGATGTCTCCGACAGACTCGTACGTTGCGGTCCAGACTACCTCACAGCTGGTGTCACCCACGGGGACAAATTTTACCTCGGCGCTGTAGGAGCTATAGCGGGGATCGCCCTCCAATACGGTGACGCTGAAGGTTTTGTTAGCATCGTCGATCTTATCGATGCGCTCCTTTATTTGTCCAACCGAGAATCCAGCAATGGCTGCAGTTACCCATCTCAACCAAATCAAACTAAAGAAATTCTTCACATGAAAAACAGCTGAATAATTATTATAGATCCCTATCCAAAATTCGTTACTCGATCCACTGGTAATGAAACTTACTACTTCTTGACGAAGACTCCTTTCTAAATCACACAACAATAAATTAAGAATCCCACACACAGACAGAATTTTCGAGCGGTTGAAGTGCCCTGTTACATCATCAAAATCAGCGTTAGAACTAGTGGATAGTCCGAAATTATAGGTCACCAAAACACGTTGATGATTAGTAGTATTAATGCAGTCAGTACAGATGGGCTATACCAGGTCCCAACTGAAAAATGCGAATGGTACCAGGCTCGCCATATCCTTCAAGAAAAAAGGTCTTTGTAAAGTAGTCCGGCCCGATTGTGGGCAAGAGCACATTCGCATACTTGACAGCCTCCCACATGTCATCAGCTGAGCACTGCAGGGGCTCAGTGTGCGACAGTGTGTGCACCATGTTTCCTGCTTGGCAACTCAAATGCAACTCACCCAGAAGCTGCTCCTCCTCCTGCTACTGCTGCTGCTCACGAGACGAGAGCTGAATTAAGGGAACTGAGTTTGCAGCGAGCAAAGACAGTTCGTTGTTGACCACTGGATGGGTGGAGAGAGTGCCACACACAAGAGGAGAGAGAGAGAGAGAGAGAGAGAGAGAGAGAGCAGGTTGAAGGAAACTGTAGGAAATGGAGTAATTTCATCGGCTTGGGAAGCAGGGCTTGAGTAACAAAGCTCACCCACCCACGCGCCATCCAAAAAATCTCGTGTTTTGGGGGATTTTTTTGGATGGGATCAAAGCCCACCCAACACGAGTGCACCAATCTGGATGGATGGTGCACTGATGAGTGTATCTTTTTCGTCCTTTCTTGTCCCTGTGCTAACCAAGGTGGTTTACCACAGGTTGATTATTGTTTTTCTTTTCCTCAGCCCTTTTGACATTTTTTGGTTTTTCTTAGTGATTTTATTTTTATTTTTTTGGGCCTCACTCACCACCCCTCTCACCTACCACCTACCTACAGTTAGATTGCCTGCCTATGCACAAAAAAGGGCCTACTCTCTCCTCCACCTACCTACTATCCTCTCAGCTACCTACCTAGCTGCCCATCAACCTAATTTCCATCTACCCTTTATTTACCTACCTACCCCATTTGTCCTAGGCAATGTTTCATCACTACCACCAACATGTTCAACCTACCCCATTTGTCCTAGGCAATGTTTCATCACTACCACCAACATGTTCAACCATTTTTGCTTAAACCTCTATCAAAAGGGGTACCTCTTTTGCCCTAGCCTACATTGCTCCTTCCGGCTATGCCAATGTTGTTTCTTTGTTTGCATCAAGTCATGTATCAATGGTTGTTGTTCTGGGCACTTCTTGAACTTGTTGTGGGTTTTAATCCAATTAAAAAAAATTCAACAAAATTCAACATCAAGACAAAGTGACTAGGAACACTGAGAAATAATAACATTGGGGTAAACATGAAATAATCACAAAAACAGAAAACAGAACTAGAAACAAAAACAAATCCTGAAAGAAAAATTAAAATTAAAGAAGAAAAATGGAAAAAAGAAAGCAAAGAAATAGAGAAAATAGACTTCCAAAAATAATTATGATAACTTCAAAAAACACATACACACAATTTTTATAAAAAAAATTAACATTAGAAACCCAAAAGAACCCTATTGAAAAAAAAAATTAAAGGGAAAAGAAAACAAGCAAGAAACAAGAGAGTAACTAAAATTTTCAAAAAATTAAAAAACCCTTAAAATTTTACTTAAAACCAATTTTAAAAACAAGAAAAAAGAAACAAGAGAGAAATAACTTTTTTTTAAATACAGAAAATCAATCCAGAAATGAAACAAGAAATATAAAACCGAATTTTTAAAGAAGTACAGAAAGTAAAGAACAGAAAATGAAAAATAAGAAGAAAAACAGGAAAAGCAAGGGGGAAAACATCCAGAAATAAGCCATAAAAACAGAAAATTTTAAACCCCTGAATACGTGTATTAAGAAAGCTAACAGAAAACAGGGAAAAAAACAGAAACTGTTTACAATTTATGTCGGTTTGGGACCGGAGAGTCCATTAGACAAAAGGAAGATCATGGAGGACAGATTGTCCTCTGGTACTAGCAGCATGCCACAAACTTGGCCAGGGCGACCGTGTTCGTAGTCTGCAGAAACAAAAAAAGAAATCCAACAGGAAAGTAACAAGATAGAAATTTTCTTTTGAAAAGCTACAGAAAATAGAAACCAGAAATTGAAAAAAAATGAAAAACCAGAATTTTAAAAAATACAGAAAAAAAATTTTAAAAGAAAAAGAGAGAGAAAAAAATTGAAACCCCAAAAAAATGGTATTAAAAAACCAGCCACATAACAGGAACTAAAAACCCGAAGCAAAAAAGAAAACTAACAAAGAGGAATAAGAAAATTAAATAAAACCATAAAATTAAAAAAAATTAAAGTTCATTTGAGAACCCTGTCCAGGGGTTGGGTTGGGTTTCATCCGATCCAAAGAGTCTCAAAACAAAAGTTTTTGGATGGTATGCTGATGGGTGCTTGGTGACTCAATCCCAACATAGTGGGGGCTTGAGTGTACCATGTGCAACTGTAAAAGTATACTCACATTTTATTTTATTTTATGTTATGTATGTTTTGGTTTTGCACCGGGTTGACGAAATTTTGTTCGTTGATGTTGTAATGATGTTGTAAAAATAATAATTTAGACAATTTGAGAGATATTATCTGGTTTGATAAAAATAATTTTCATTGGTTGAAAAATTATTCCTTAACTTGTCTTTTCTCATTGTCCTCGCCACTGTCCTTTCTCCGTATCCTTGTCAGAGCATCGCTGCGATGTCACTATCACGACGGGACTTTATGTAGGAAAAAAATTTATATAAATTTTTTTTTCTAAATTTTCAACCTCCCTCCACTTACTGGTTTCGTGGGATCTCAAGTACCAAATTTTTTTTGCTGATAGACCCTTCTCTTATACATAAACATCAAATAGTTTAAATTGGAACAAATAAAATCACAAAGTTTACTTCATCATATGTCACAACCGATAATTTGCTGCATAAAATCACAAAGTTTACTTCATCATAATGTCACAACCCATAGCCTGCAAAGAAAAAACATATTCCATTGCATGGTCCTGAGCCTTAAAAATCTTTCTTCCCATTTCAACTGTCAAGATCAGCCTTTTCTTACTGGAGAAATTTAATATAAAGGTAGAACTTCAACTGAAATATTAAAAAATGAAGTTAGTTATAAGGTTTCAGTCACCAAAAGTCAGAATTTTTATTAAAAAATAAAAAATGCCAGATTGCTATATTTGGTTCCTGTACATAACCAGAAATATAAAAGGATGACTAAAGCATTGTGCCTCATATTTAAGTTTATAGCTAGATTTGGCTAAATCTTCGGAGGTACGATTGTTACATTTTCTACATCTTTCCTATGGATGGTCTCCCATTTAGGCTGCATTAAAAGTTTCATTTAAAAACACTATTGTAGAATTTGAGGAGACTTCTTGACCCAACCTTGAGATCAAATGTTGTTATATGCAATTTCGATGACTTGATGTAACTTGGGGAGGGTATTACCCATGTTGAAGAAACTTCAGAGTGTCCAAGTCCTCCCATATATTCACAATGGGATGTTCAACCAGGTTACATTGCAGTAGTGATAATTACATGCATAAGATACATGTACTATTAGAATCTATTCAAAGTCTTGCTTGGCTTCTACGAAATCTTCAAAAGTAATGAGGGTTTTCGTGACATGGTATTCGCATTCTAATGTGTAATACTAGGTCGGTGAATAACCGTGAATTCATATTCCTAAAGTATAAGCGCCCAATGAGTTAACTTACCAATAAGCTTGTCGTTGGACATTAACCACTTGATAAGCTGGTGGTCGATATATAAAGTGAACTTGGTGCCATAAAGATAGGGCCTGAAATGTATGACAGCCCATACAATAGTAAAACATTCTCCCTCGTATGAAGAGTAGTTGCTCTCAACCTTGTTATTGCTTTGGGATGCATAGGCGATAACATATTCCTTGCCTTCTTCATCAAGTTGGCCAAGAATAACACCGATACCAATAGCACTCCAATTAGTGTGTAGAATGAAGACCTTGCTAAAATCAAGTCTTCTTAGAATGGGGAATTCTGAAAGTTTTTCTTTGAGTGTGTTGAAAGTTTCTTAAGATTTTTCACTCCATGTCCAAATAACATCATTCTTTAACAATGCATAGAAAGGATGAGTAATAGTATTGAAGTCTTGGACATAAATCTTATAGTAATTACATAGTTTGATGAAGCTCTTCAAAATGTGAACATGAATAGGATTGGGCATCTCCAAAATGGCTATTACTTTGGCCCAATGAGCCATAATACCATTTGGCAAAATTTTGTGTCCAAGGTAGACTACTAAGGTGATAACAAATTCACACTTTTTAGGATGGATCTTCATATTGACTTTGTGAAGCTTCTTGAATAACTCCTCAATATGAGCCAAGTGTTGTAGGAGTCCCTTGCTATGCATTAGGACATCATCTATGTAACATTTCAAGAAATCTACCCCTTCGAGAACTTGGTCCATGACTCGTTGAAAGAAAACAAGTGCATTTTTCAATCCAAAAGGCATCACAAGCCATTCCCATAACTTGTTGCTTCCATGGAATGTCGTTTTCTTACAATCCTTTGCAGCGAGCACAATTTGGTTAAAGCCTTGCCTCAAGTCCACAATTGTGAAGATGTTTAAGTCTCCAATGCTATCAAATAGTTTTTCAAGGATGGGCATGGGGCACCTGTCCTGAGGTGTAACTAGGTTCAAAGGCCTATAATCCCCACACATCCTTTTCTCAGTCCATAATCTTGTTGAATCTCTCTTTGTTGGCATTATTATAACGGTTGCAAAATCAGAACTTGATGGTTGAATGAAACCAGTTTCATGGAGTTCTTTGCATCTTTTCATTTACCAGTTCCCATTCATGCTTGCTCAACCTATGCCTCCTCCGATAGATGGGTGTTTCATCTGTAAGGTTTATAGAAAACTGCATGGTTTTACACCTACTTAAGTTTTCATTGAGAATGTGAACACATTTTCATACTTAATTAGCAAGTCTATGATTTGTTTTCTCTCCTTCTTAGTGAGCTAGTTCCCCATAATGAAAAGGTAGTTGAAAACACATGGAATGGAGTTGGAAAATGTGTTTGAAAAACTTGGTGTATTGGGTTTTCCACCATCCAATTGCGCAAATTCATGGGAGGTTCTAATTATTTCTCTAGAAGTTAATGTACCTCTAGGTGTATGAAAAACAACTTGAGTCAAATTACATGGTACATCTTGCCTCCCAACACTAAGAATGAAGTGTAGAATGTTGAAAATAAGCAAGTGTACTTGGTCGGGGTGCCATGTAATCGCATTGCCAAAATTGCAAGTTTATTGAATTAGTGCTAGTGTTGTGTACATTTGAAAGAGTACATAGGTTACCAACAAGCATGTAAGGGAGTTTAGGTCCATGCCTCTCCCTAGTAAAACGTTATGCTCCAATTTAGTCACCTTGGTGTGACTAGTAGTGCCAGTTTGGAACCCCATAGCCCTTTTTCTTTCTTTTGGGATTGGTTCATCCCAAGTGGTTGAAGCATGACAATACACCAAGCTTGGTCCATCTCCTTGAAAGGCGTGTGCTCTTAGGAAGGAGACAAAGGTGGGCCAAACACCTTTTAGTTTTCCTATTGTGTTTGCAAGAAACCAAAGAGGTTTCTTTTGCCTTGTAACTAGTTGGCAGGAGCTTTAATCATCCAATATGTGACAAACTTGTAGGTTGGGGTCTCTAATGGTGTATTTTAGAGCCAACTGCAAAACTAAAAGTGGTGCAAGGTTGGTCCACCAGTTACGCAGCTGGTGCGCATAGGAACCGCATTGTGCCGCATCGAGTAAAAGCAAGTCTCCAAGGTAATTGACACGCTCCCAAGTCACGGGGTGAAACCCACTTGAGGGTTTCACAAAGTCAAGTTGCGGAAAGTTGAACTTGGTAGCACGCTCCTGGCTTCCAACTCTAGAAAGGGGTAGAGGGTCGAATTGGGAGCTTCGGGATTAGACTAGGAAGAGGGACTAGCTTAGCTCATGTGAATCTGCATCCAAAACCAACCAAATCGAGTTAGTTTAGCATTCGGAACACCCTTGGGTGTTGGGATTTGCCACGGGCACTTGGACACACAAAACTCACCACGGCCCGGACTCGGGGGAAGCCACCACCTTCCCCCATATAGTATTATCTGCGGCTGGTCGCGGAGGCCACATCCGAATGGCACAAATTCCCGGGACTCCCGAAATGGAGTCCCGAAATTGTCCCGGCGGGACTCCCGGAACTTTGAACCGCCATAACTCCCGATTGCAGAGTTGGATCGCGACGAGGTCTAAACCAAAGTTGTAGCCCTCGTCGAGATCTTTTCAACGCCATGTCGCACGCTCAAATCGGACGTCGGGAAAAGGTCGATTCCCGACTTTTAGTGGTTGGGAGTCAAACTGCCAATTTGACTCCCGGCCCTTCTTTTGCCCATAACTTGGGCTGCAGATGCCCGAATTGCCAATGCGAGGGCATTTTCGATATCTACGTTTCAAGACCTTTCCAATGACACTAAAAACACCCCAATGCGAGGTGTTTTCCCCTTGCTGTCGAGTTCTGAACATTCGGGAGTCCCGGAGGACTCCAAATCCCCAACTTTCCCAAGTGTTGGGCTTCACCCCCACACTTGGCCAAAGTAGGGGTGCGACAGTAATGCTTGACCAACGTGTAGTGCTCCTGGACTTTCTCCCTCTGGTTAAACTAAGAAATGGATTGAGCCTAGGTGATCAATCATACCATGTCTGTGAAGAGACCGAAAATTGTGTCACTCAAGCCTTCTCCAAATCTAACCACTGAAAATCCTTGACACTCTCAACCTAGAATGATGAGGTCCATAGGGCCAAGGAATTCCATATGTTTCTTCTAAATTAATTGTATGTCAGAAGGCAAGAAAGTGAAACTGGGCTTCCATGTCATGGTCGTAAACTATTGTGGAAATCTGGCTATGAGCTCCATCATTTTTAATGCTGCCACTTACCTTGCAATATGATCAATGTCTACATAGAAATACTTCTGAACCACCATCCCTGACTGTAGTAGGGCTTTGAGACCTATACCAATACCACTAAAAAGTTATAATAATGTAATCCCTTCCTTAAGCGGTGTCCAAGTGATTAGCTGACGAAGTACTAGCTTAATCAGTTTGCCATGGCTCTCCATGTTTTCAAAATTAGACAAAACTTTGACCAAGGGCTCATTGTCTCCTTTGAACCTCTGTAAAACCTCTTGTCCATGTTGAATGTCCGTAAGAACCACCCTCAAACTTTCAGTAGCTTGGGTGTAAGCTGCAAATAACAAAAAAATATTGATTTTGACCCACCTTCTTGAACATGACTGCATTTGTTGTTGACACAAATGCCTTCGGGGGATGCTAGTAAAGGGTTAGAATGTTAGAACTGGGTCTTCCCCATGATGGTTTAGCCTGTACATAATTGATAGAACATCCCAGCAATTTATCAGAACCAACTCGAATGATGTACGTTACACCTTGCATAGCTGCTCTCCTAAACCTTTTCTTCTCAGGATTCAGTCAGTGAAGACCATCCATGGGCACCGTCATTTCCAGGCAAAACAACACAATGCAGGCTAATGCAGAGTCTAGTGATGTTAGTCTTGGAACAAGCCCAGATATTCTGATCGAGGTGTAATGAAGAGATGCCAGAGGGGCTAGGTTGAACTTACTTTTGTAGAACAAGAAGATGACCTTAGATTCTGTTCTGTTCAACAAGATACAACCCAAGCTTTCAAGAACAGATTTGTGAAGAAATCCTGTCCCGCCATCCTAATCCATCATTCTCAATTCCGGCTTAGAAACTCTCACAGCTGGTTCTATAACAAAGATCCCACTTTCTCTTGGTTCAAACAGAAGTACTTGTGGTGAGTCAGGTGATCAGGAAAGAGGGTTGCCCAAGTAATGGAATGAAGACAGGAACTTACCAACCCAACCAGGGTGCTTGTGCATATTGTCACTGCAAAAGCAGCCATTTTCTCAAGTATGACAAAAGCAATTATAA
>Ga0209611_10010033_pt1 | contig 14073 bp, 13 predicted proteins | sample S1TSphgellanicum_3_FD_187693 | JGI IMG/M metagenome (GOLD analysis project Ga0209611, IMG submission 187693) | Host-associated microbial communities from peat moss isolated from Minnesota, USA - S1T2_Fc - Sphagnum magellanicum MG (SPAdes) (version 2) | ecosystem: Host-associated > Plants > Peat... | reverse complement strand
TGTAGGTTGTGTGGCCTACAAATTTCTCCACTTTTGGTCCCCATCTAACCTCTTTCACATTCCTTACACTATCTTGGACTCTCCACTTCCTATAATGATCAGAATATGTTGTATTTTCAGCAAATTTTAAAAATTTGCTATATGGTATTATTCGAGATGCCGTGTCTAGAGGCTTTGAAGGCATGGATTCCAACTTATGAGGATGGTGGGTTTCACAAAGTGCCTAGGTATGTGGCCAATGTTCGGATTTTCTCCACGGTTGGACAGGCCTTGATTTATCCCAGTAATCATATGTGTAGGATGTTTTGCCTTCCCAAGCCATTGGGTTTGAATGAAACCCAGGTGGCTTAAACCCAGATCTAGGGTTTGCAGGCCAGCTCAAGTATGAATCATCATATGTTGTTCTTCCTTTAAAAGTGCAAGAATATGGGTCCAAATTGGCCTCCTTCTTAGCCTTTGCTGGGTATATGGGCTTTTCATTATATGAACCTGAATAATCCATATGTGTTGGTTTGTTGTATTGTGCCCCAGTTGGAACACAACCAAGATGGGAAATCCCATCTTTTGTGATCCGATCTCCATTGGATTGTTTAGGGACGTACTCAGCAATGTATTCAGATGGTCCTTGGAATTTCTTGTCTGTTTCTTTTATGTTGAGGCTCTGGTATTTTGTTGTCAAGGTTGTCTCTGCACATTTGTGTTTCTCACAAGAACATGTTGTACATAAGCATGGTTTTGCTGCCTGCCATGTTTCAAAACCCTTAATTGTTTTTAGACTCCAAGATAAAAACACCGAACCCAACCCACCCTTCACCCACAAAATTTGATGGGGGAGACCTAAGCTCCTTATAATCCAATTCCCAAGCCAAAATCATCAAGACAAAATACTTTTGAAGTTTCCAAAATAACCTTCTAGTCTCTTTTGGTGTTTCCTAGGGTGGTGAAATGTTTTCCTAACCAAATTGTCAGCTCAAAATATTTGAATCTCCAAAAAACCCTAAAAAACAAGGATACAAGACCTAGCCTCTTTTTATGTCCTAGGACTATGAAATTGTTTCCCTAACCAAAATCATCAGCTCAAAATATTTTTGAGATTTTCAAAAGAACACCATTTTTGTTAGGTTAGTCTGTGTATTGATAATTCGGATTTTCTTGAAATTGATTCATTCCCTTCTTCTTTGATATCATGTTTCTTTGGGTTTCCACCTAGCCTACTGCTCTCCTTAATCGCAGACAAAAATCTATTTCCCAGAATAAAGAAATGAAAGGAAAGAAGCTTACAGCAACATCAGCACTGCAATCTGTTGCCATTGCTCAAGCTAAAATTTACTTGCAGAGGTATGGATTAGCTCCCCCGATTATATTGAGTCTGATATTTTTTTGGGAGTTTATGTTGAATTCTCCAACTCAAGATTGGTATGCATTTTGCAAATACCATAATTATTCACAGAATTGAATTCAAATAAGGATGACTTTTGTTGGTTTAGTTTTACACTTGCTTGGGTACATGAATTCAAAAATCATGCCAACTTATGCATATATACTCTATAGAGGTAGAGGATAGTCAAACATGTCATGACTTTTGGAAAAAAAACAAATGCATTGTGGTCAACATGAGCTATGGGTGGATTGGGTCTTCTATAATGATTGAATTACCTTAATGACAATTCCAAATTAGCTATAATAGGAGCTAAAGAACCAACTCCTAGTACACCCACTAGAGTATGCTTGGTAGAGAAGAGGAGTGTTTTGTAGCAATGCCTTTTGGTGTTTGAACATTAGACATGGGATAATCAAATCTCATAATCAAATCTCCCAATTTTGACTCTCTCATTTGTCCTTTTCATATCACATCTCCTTGGATCTTCATCAATAAATAGTCCCTTGCAATTTCAATGTCATTGGTGGAGTATAAAGCATGCTTCAATGCATACTTAAACTGAATATATTTTGATGAAATGCTTTTGGGAGTAAATTTGTTATGGGATTGTAATTTGTGGGAAAATTTGTGGATTGAGGTTGTTATGGGTAGTAGGTACCTAGAGTTTTTAAATATTTATTCCAAGGTCCTTTCATTGCAATTTATTGTAATTCTCATCTAATGTGTAATTACTGTTTATGCTAATTCTAGCAATTTATTTTGAATGACATTAATGACACATGCTTAGTATGGTGGGTTCATGACACATAATAGATAGATATGGTGATCTAATTGTATGTGAAATGAAACATATTAGATTTTAATAAGGCAATGTGATTTTTAATCAACAATGTGTTGACCATATTTTGCCGAACCATGTGTAGTCAGCAAGGTAGAAATGATTAGTTGTATGCTATTATAACAATGTTCATAGTTTAGACTATGGTGAATGTTTGATTTGTATTGAATATGTTTGTGAAAATTTTAGCTCCACATGTTGGAATATTGAAACAAATTGGAGTAGGTGTGTGAGTGGATATTAGTGCAAGTATAATTCAATTCAATTTTAGTTACATTGTGTGAAGTACAAGCAACAAGTTTATGGGCATTGTCTTGCATGAAGTCTAGAGACAAAATGAGGTATTATTATTAAGCATTGGACATAGAAAATTCATTGCATGTTGTGGTTCCATGCTTATTCTGAATGAATCTGAAACATTTTGGAGGATGTTTTATAAAAGCCTTGGACTTCTAAAAGCTCAAGCACCCAAAGCTTCTTTTACATACATTCATTGTCGGTCATCCATGCCCAAATTGGTTGATTTAAGAATTGATTGAAAGAAAAGCCTTCCCATAAGGTGCACAATTTAGTGACTAGTATAATGGAGGAATTTGAGGAATGGGAAATTGTGGAATCCTTGAGTGATGGTGGTGAAAAGCACTTGCAAGTTGATAAAGTTGCAAAGGAAGATTAGAAGACAAAGGTGTTGAAGGATTATGTTGAGCACATGCAAGTGAAAGTGATCATGAACATGGTTGTAATGACTTTGAAGAAGGCAAAGATTTTTAAAGACTAGTTAGCCTTAACAATCTTCACCATATGTAAGATTGCTTTAAGTTTGGTAGAATCATGAGAGTAATTGCAATTGTGTCAATAAGAGGAACTTGCAAAATTGTGGTGTCACCTGGTTGTTGGCATGAATTTGGTCTTTGTAGTGAACAATGTTGACACATGTTTGCCATCATCAACCAATTTCAAGATTCCAATTCTAGATTCCAATTTTGGTGCAAACATGTGTCCAATTCTTTAATTCCAGTGTTTATGTATGTCCTATGCAAAAATCAACTTTAAATTCAATGCCATGACACAAGGGTGGATTAGGTGAGGAGATTTATAAAAAAAATGTCCTTGTCAATATTTTGTCTCACTAGGATTGGTTCTTTGAATTTTGAAATTCTTTGGCTTGTTTGTGGGGGTTACAAATGTCCATTTCAAGTCATGGCCATGGGTAGTTGATTGATGTTTTATTTCATTTTCTTCATCTCATGTTGTATAAAATTTAAGGTTCAATGATGAGAATCATGAAAGCATAAACATTTTATGTGTATGTTTTCTATGTGCAAAGACTTAATATGTGAGCTTTTTATGTGCAAGGTTTTCTTTCTTTTCATTGTGTGAATTTTTTTATGTGAACCTCTTTGTCTGCAAAACTCTATGCATGATTTCTTTGGCATCACACAAAATGATCATTTTAAGAACAAACCAAAATTGATGAAACAACCCTACATTCAATCAGACTTGAGCATTAGAAACATTAAAAAAAAGTTGTAAAACATTGTTGTAGGAACTGCCCATTTTTGGGAGGGGGTTTTGGTAGGTATGGCCTATGACTGACAATTGTGACTTCTTTGTCACAAGGGGCCCACCCTTCCCCCACCCCAAACAATTGGGATTTTCCATATCTCAACCAAGTCCCCCTCTCATTTTTGTGTCCCACTCCAGCAAGAATCCCAGTCTTATGCCGACACATTGATCTTTTAGTCATTTGTTGTAAGTTTCTTGTTTTAACAGAAAAATCCCACTTGAAGTCATCTACAACTCTACCGAGTTGGATTTTCCAAAATCCAACATTTGACATGGCTTTTCTGGAGGTTTGTAAGGGCTGGTTCTTCTTTCAAAGTGGGACCCTTTGAAAACCAAAAGTTGGACTATTTAGGGTTTAGGATTTATGCCATTTAAAATTGGTCATACAAGAGAACAATGACTGATAGGGGACCCAGAGACTGGGAGAGACCGAATCCGTGTACAAAACTAAAAACATTTCAGCCTTTGAAGAACAGATTGCGTTGATTTTTTAACCCCTCTGTATACAGCAGACACTGTGTGACCGAACAACAGGTCACCTCACTGGTGTGAACACGGCATGCTTTTAAGGTTTGCTTTTTGATTTATTAGCCGTCATTGCAGCCGAAATCTCTCCATTACTGCTACGGACGTTGCATGGGGAGGTTTTCTCTCTTTGTTGGGCTATTATGGAGTACAGAGAAGAGGCGGCGGCCATGATGCTAAGGGATGGAGCTCTATTGATGAGGGGAGGTGGAAGGAAGAAGGGTGGCAAGAAGGACAGGCGGCAGTGGTGAACGGATAGCTGAAAGGTCCAGACGATGTCATGAGGAGGACAGATGGGAAACGGGCAGGAACTGACTTGGAAGTAATAGAGAGTTGTAGAGAGCTGTCTAGAGCGGGGTAGAGAGCTGTTGTTTTGGAAGAACTTGGCTAGGTTGTTGCAAATTTCTTCCGTTGCGCCAGCAACTTGGTCAAGCAGATGTTCTAAGGGCTAGATTTTCATAAGTGTCTGATCTTTGATGAATACAAGGAAGTCTAAAAGCTTGTGCTCTCTGAAAATTTTTAATGAAAGGCAAGGTGTGAGTTCTGATGTCTGATTATCTGTTCTACCGATTTGTGGATGCATGAATTGTTTCTGCTCAAGGATCAGTGTATGCAGGCAGGAGTGTTCTGTGATGAGCATAGAGAGAAAGGGGTAGTGATTTGTGATTTGTCCAAGAAGATCAGCAGAGAGAGGCCACTCTGTTCATGCCCATGCTCGTAGTCAGATTTGTTGGTATTGTCTCGGCACCCTCTCTTTTTGGTTAAAACTGGTCATAGTATTAGTTTACTAACCTATGGAGGGTGTTGAATAAGCTTGTGTAGGTATGAAGAAAAAATGTTTCAACCATAAAATTGCTGAATTTCGTGGTCTGAATTTTTTTAGTTATCTTGAGTGAACTGACAATTAAATGTGTAACAAAGTTTGATAAATTTTTGAGACTTCAGAAGGCCAATGGAAATTATAAAAGTGGATCATTATTTTCAATGTTCAGTATGATAGGGTTGTGGGTAGGTTTGAAGATTTTTTTTCAAGCCAATGGAATGCTGGATTTCGTGATTTGAATTTGTTTTCCCACTTATTTTAAGTGACCTAAGTTAGTAGTTCAATGTGTAAGAGCATCTCCAGAGGTGCTTAGTATGTGATTTGCACAGTAAAATTGGATGAAGAAAAGTCAAAATATCTATACCGGCTTGGGTCATGAAAATGGTTTGGCTCATCATAATTGTGCAGGTTGTGGTGGCTAGTAAAAGGCGCCGAAAAGGGCATAATAAATATGATCTGACTGTGGGTGAGCATTTCTGATTGACGCATAATGATTGGTCCAGGTGGTTTGCTACTAGTAGTCCTCCACTATTTATTGTCCGAGTTTCGTGGGTGAGAGAGCAAAAGAGTAAATAAACAACGTGTCGCAAACACGCTGGCCTTGCCAATAAATGAGATGTTGTACATCTACCTACAGTGTCCACACTCTGAACACCAAAAAATATTTGTTCCAACTTAAACAGTCTAAATGTGAAAGCAATTTTAATAAGGTAAAATTTCCAAGAGCTGGATCGAATGCGATACTCTTGGGCCCAATAAACTTGGATGTGAAGGATATTTTTGACTAATATGACCCTCTTTTTATGTCAAATAAAAATTATGACTGCTCCTATTTAATGGTGAAAATTATGTTGATGGTTGGTACTGTCATTTTCATTTGTGATGCTAGTTCAAAATTGATGTGTGAGATAACAAAAAATTTTAAAATGAAATTAATGAATTGTTTTGGGAAAGTGTGGAAGAAGTGAAATTGTGCAGCACAATCTTATGCAGAACCACAAAAGGCACAAAAAGATAAGCTTGAGCTATTGGGAGGTGTTTTGTGTCTTGCTTACTTGTGCACTTTGTTATTTTTAATTGAAGTCTTGTACACGGTTGAAGGAGAACCTACTCACCAACAAGTTATGTAATGGATATTGGTAGAACTAGTTAGTAGACATTGGAATAGCTCTAAAGGGAACAAGACCCTATAAACCAACAAGTGATTACAACATTATTACAACATCATTTGTCAAGCTATTGGAGAATATTTTGCAAGGAGTTATGGGGTTGGAACTTGGAACTTGAAAGCCCTCTTTAAAATTGAAATCTTATTGTCCGTCAATGGGGTGGTCTAGTTCTAGTCCTAATTTATGACCACAAAAGATGTAATTTAAAAATCCTTCAACTCTCAAGCCTTGAGGGCACTTATCCAATAATCTAACATCCAATTCTATACTTAAGAAAACAATACTTTCACTTTTGAGAGCTTTCAGAAGGTATGTAATTTGTAGCTTAAATTTATGGAATAGGTATGATTCTTTGAGCCGGGGCTACTACCACACAGAACCACACTTTCAGTAGGTTCTGGCGGAATTGTTTTACTATATTGCTTTTGCAGGTGGATTCTGGGGTAGCAAGTTGCAACAGTTTAAAACCTGCCTCGGTGAGTGGGAGACCTTGAGGTGCATTCTCTAATACATTAAATGTAGAGCCAAAGAAAACAAATGCAAACCTTGCCAAATGGAACATGATTGAGTGTGTTTTTTCACCTTAGACTATTGCCTATTTTGAAAGCGGACAATTTCTAATGATTGTAATAGAAATTCAACATTGTTAAGCAAATCTTCCTCCGAGGTTCCACCATTAGGTACCCACATTTATTTTTTGTGATCACTAGAGTTGGCTATTGTAGGTAGCACACTAGCATCATGGTAGGTGACATTCCTGGACATGTCCACCATGTTAGGCGACATTTATGGACATGAATGATGAAAACATTTTTGAGCTTTGAGGGAAACTTAAAAAATCGACAATAGTTTTAAAATCTAGTTTGCTTCCAATTCCTATGTTTTCAGTAATCAGGGTTCTGGTGCTGTGTTTTTCTTACTTTACGGATAACACTAGTGTATACCACAGCAACAAGGCAGCTTTGAGACTAATTACACAATTTTCACAAATGTTGAAATCCTCAGAAAACACTTTCTTTTTTCAAAGAACCTTTTTTTTTGGGGAAGGAAACCAGGGAATCTTTAAAGGATTTTCTGCAATATTTTAGTTTTGATGAATGCAGAAATTTTTAAATGAAATAGTCATTCCATCCCTGAACTGGCCATAGTACTACATACAGTATTAGACTTATATTAGAAGTTCTGGATCTTCACACCCATCACAAGCATATTAGCATCCAATACTGATTTCCAAATTCAATCAATTATACCTACTTGAATTCTAGGTGCTGAAACTTGAGACCTAATTTTAAGCAGTTCAGACAGCCAGGTTTCATTTTTTCTACCTTTCCTAAATAAAGGCTTCATGGAGTTGTATTTTGACCTCATTTGATTGACCACACAGCTTTGAAATTTTCAACGTTCTCTGGTTTTATTGAAAGCCCCTCCCTTCTTTCTTTCCTTTTGGACTTGGATTTTGGCCTCAGAAGATCTCAAATTTCCAAGATGTTTATTTGCCCATAACTTACTGAGTTTCAAACAATTTCAAAGCTAATGTTGATCTGGTGTGCAGTTGTGGTGTGTTTTGAAAGCACCAGTGTGGATGGTCTGGAATTTCAAATTAAAACCCTAACCCTAATCAGCACCACTTCAAGCTGAACAGAACTAAAATCTCACAAGAATTAATAGGTGTAAATGGTTCCACAGTCCAAACCACTTTTGCGTGTGTGAAACTGGATATTGCTCGAAGAAAACCCTAATGTGACAATCCCTGGCCCTTGTGGGGACAAAGGCCCAACAAAGCATAGAGGTATGAATGCAGCATATCTTATCTGCTGAACACTTTGTACCCAAAAGTGTGACTTGACCCACAAGGGTTCCCTAAACCCTAAACCCTAAGTGCAGTTCCAAAGGCTCATGGTTGCCCATTCTTCCCCCATGAAATGAGTTGTTGACTAATGAGGAGGTTGACTATGGGTAAAGATACCCTGTCTTTATTTTACCCGGCTGGTATATTATTGATATTTACCCTTATACAAGGGAGGGTAATTGTTTTGAAGATGGTAAATAGAGGGAATATGCCAAAATCATCATATAGCATATATGCATTTTCATATTTTGGAATGCATGTGGTTTCAAACTATAATCATTAACTAGGGTTTTTCTTTTCAAATATGTGAAGTAGGTGGATTGGTGACTCTCCAAAAGAGGATTTACCCAAGTTTAGCTACATGTCAAAGAATGAAGTTGAGGGTTTTGGGAAATCCCCCTATATTTAGGTGACATCCTAGAAGCTATAATCTAAATGTGGCAAATTTGGTTTTTTTTCCTCAAAATATGGTGAGTTTATGCCATTTTTTATTGAAAAAAAACATGAAGGATTTCAGAAGCCCTTTCTTTTTAAGTGCCAAAATTTTGCCAAAAAAAACACTAATACTAATTATAGAATATATTTTCTTTCTCAAAAAAATCATAGTATTAATTACCTTGGAGAAAATTCTTACGATACGATCTTAGAACTCCTTTGAATTTTAATATTTTTAATTTTAAATCCTTTGAATGTATTTTTACTATTATTAATTGATTTGATTATATTTTGTTAATTTTTTGATAGGTTACATGTTCAAAATATCATGTGTTCATGTTTGCAATGCCAATTGCATACTTTTCTTTCTTCATTTTGAAATGTGTCATACTTGTGTAAATACATTTGTCACCTATACATTTACACATTTATACTTGCATGTTATATATAAAAGGTAAAGACGAAATATTTATCTCTACCTTTGCCTTGCAAATAGGGTAAATTTTCATCATTTTTTTCTACCTAGATCTATAATTTTGCAAAATGTTTATACTTGTGTTGGTCAGTTAGCATTCTAGCCTAAAAATTTCAACAACAACAAATTACAAAAAAAATTGAACAAATTTCGATAAAATTTAATAATTTAATGCCAAAACTTGGAAATATTTTAAAATATTTTACTTAGAAATAAGTATCTTGATACTCAAAATGATTGTGAAATAATATCTTTCGTAATATTGTTATTCAATTTTTTAAAAATATAATTAAATATTCACCAAAAAATGTGTTGAATCTACAAGGCTATTAACACTATGAGAAAAAGGTTATTTTGCAATTGGCCTTGCAACTCAATTTTTAAGTTGCATCAAACACTTGCAACTCATTATATTTATATGTTGTGAGTGCTATCAAACAAATTACAAGAGTTGCAATTCATCATATATAATGTGCAACTCATTACAACTTAATTATAATTTTGTCACAACAATTCATTTTCAATTACTGTGCAACTCCCTTATGACTACAATCATAATGTCATGATGATGTCATTTTTCATCCATCCATCAAAACTTAACATGTGGCACTATGAAGATTTTTCATGATTTTTTTGAAATATTGATATCCATTGTGCATTATGATTATTCACTTTAAATGGTCTTGGATTATGACATGTGGCACAATCAAAAGTTGCCACATGGCATATTAATTGAATTTCGAAAACAAATATATATATGTTCCTAGGTAGGTTGGTACATAACCATAGGTAGGTAAGTTGATATAACTCCAACCTTCTTACTTACTTACCTACTTATCTAACTACTTACTGTCTAAATAGGTAGAAAAGTAGGATCTACTTATTTAGGTAGGCAAGTAGGTAAGTAAAAAAGTAGAATATTAAAAGAGTATGTGAACTAAAGAATAATCACATAAGTTTTTAATTTGTTATGTGTTTTGCCTTTAAGGTGATATTTTTATGAGTTCATCCCAACATGGCACATGTATTTTAATGTGACAATGTAAGAGAAAACACCTCCTTTATATAATAGTTTGTGAAATGAAATATTGAAGACAAAGCATATGGGTTAAATCCTTTAGTGGCACCCTAGTTGTAATTGAATTGTAATTAGAAAAAAACGTTTCCCACATGCTTTTTGTTTGATTTTAATTTTGTAATTAATTCAAAATCTATAATTAATCAGTTGACATAACTATTTGAAATTTAATTATTTTAATTAAATATATGATAATTAATTATCAAAATAATTATTAGATAATTAATTATGTTAATAATTGATTATCTGAATTCAAATAAAATTCAATAATTATTCACCTACATTAACAAAGTTTGTTATCAAAAATTATTTTTATTAATTAATAAAATTTATATAATTAGTTACTGAATTTAAATAATTATTTATTATCTGAATTAATCAAATACTAATTAATGAATTCATATGAATAGTTTATTATTTATTTTATTTACTAGTTTATGGTAATTAAATATATTACATATTAATTATTAATTAAAAATTAGTAACAAATAATTCATTCTAAAATATTAAATATTAAACTTGAATTTGAGTAGAATACATTGAGGTATATAAAGACATATTCATATGTACACCCTTATTGAATGTTTAATAAAATATACACATTGCTTTTAATTTCATTTCAAAAATAGACTTTCACATTTCATGAAATTCTTGGTTTGATATGTATGTATACCAAAATAATATTGTGAATTCCAATGTAGTGAAATATTATTAACACAATAATTGAACATCAATCACAAAAAATAGGACTATAATATTTACTGCATTATTAAATTTTAATCATTTAGTTAATTATGAAATTAATTAATTCAATAAAGGAATTGGTTCTTATCAATGTAGCATTTAATAATTTAGTCTAAAAAAGTTTGAAGTGTATAAACAATTATATCTATATGTACATATTCATAAACACTTTAATACACCATTCCAATCCAACTAAAGGCCTACATTTACACTTTCAATAAATTGCACAATCTATAATTCTTTTAATAATATGAATTGCTACATTGTTGACAACTAATTTTAGATGAGTTGAACACTCTAATTCCAAAATAGTGGACAAGTAATAGTTATGTAATGAAACCATAGTAGCACATTTAATTGTAACTTAGTTATAAAACTAACCAATTTAATTAACTTTTAGTTACAAACAAGTTGCAACTTCTAAATGTTATGGACCTTTACTTAACCGTACATGTGGCATGATCATATGCATCAACGTTGTACACTAGTTGTAAAGTAATTGCTTGCTTAACGTTAAAGCTACACTAATTGCAACATAGTGGATATTAACCACTTCATCGCAACTTGTGATCATGGTCAAACTACGCTTGACTATCACCGTATATACTTTGCGTACATATGCCCATATAAATCCAAGTTATAACTAATGTGCAACTAAATTACAACTATGAAATATTCTAACATGGCATTTTAATTATTAATTCATCGTATTTCCATATTATAATTGTACCCTAGTTGCACAATAGTTTCTGTGATGATCTAGTTTCTATGGATACAATTTCTCATAATGTAAACAGTCCAAGCATGTTAAAAGGCATCAAGTATTGTGAAGTCAGGGTGGTTATAAGGTAGGGTGGTTCACTTTTTGTGTCGCAATCCAATTTTTTGCAAAGTGGTGTGCATTTACATGCTATTAACATGCCATAAACAATAATTTTCCAAATTTGTGGCTAGATTTAAATTTCAAACTTGAAGAAAAAGACATCAATAAAAAAATTGCAACATATATACACCAAATATATAATAATGGACTTTTGAAGTTGAAAAATATGAACTAGTTTACTATTTGTGCCTCTATTTATACATGCATTTTTGTGTATGAATTTTATTTTGTCCATATATTATAAAGAATCAATATACGATATGTTAAAACAAAAAAATATATATGTCAAAAAAATTGCTAGAAAAAAATTAACCAAATTTTTTTTATGAACACTTGAATGGCCTAAAATGAGCTATATTTTCATAAGTCCATATCATAATCATTTTGGATTTCAATTTTTTTATATCTTTAACATGTACATTTTAAAAAAATTCAGAATGGCTACTCTTCATATGGGCTTTTTAGTTCACTAACCACCATATAATTCCCCATTAAATTAATGATACCAAAATAAACTACCATTTTAACATTACCACATGGACTTTTAAAGGGTGGAACGTTTGTTGAAAATGAGCCACCTTGGAGTGCATACACCCATCATCATAACATCTTATAGGTCCATGATTTTGAATGATAACCTTAATTTTAATCATTGAAATGTCATGAATTTTTTTGTATAATGTTTTTATATTTGTGAATTTTCAATTCCAAGATTTTTGTGTAATTTGGAGATTATTAACTTACCTTAAAGTGATTGCTTTAAATGGGAATCCTAAAATGTAATTTTTTTTCCTTCAATTTTCCTTAATATTATGTGAAAATATACATTTTCTCTATGATTAATATCAATGAATGACATTGAAAAGAACTTGAAATTATGTTTTAATTTTGTTACACATGTTATAATATTTTGAACATGTTTTTAACCCTCAAAAGTACAAAATTTAATCAACCTTTTTGCCGACTAATTTAATGTTCATTATTTTATAATGGAAGGGCAAGTTGCATTTCTTAGCAAATTTGATGTGTTATTTTTTTTACATCATTCTTTAATATATTTTTTGAAAATCAAATGGATAGTTACCAAATTGGGATTTGTAACGAAAAATCTGGTACTATAAAAAAATAGTCTATGAGTAAATGCATGTTATTTGTAATTTGAAAATCAATTTCCCTAGGCATTGAAACATTGTATGCCAAATTATTATTATAACAACAACATTGGATGACATTTTAGGATTAAAGATTTTTTTTTCGAATGGATATAAATTCATTATACATGTAATATGTTTCCATTTAATTTTGGGAGAAACTAAATTTTGGTATGTGGAAACTACATGAGTGCTTTGGGAAAAAAATTCTAACCTTGGTTATTGTGGTTCCTTTTAACATGCATTCAACCTATTTTAAATATTTGAAAATATTTTGTTGGTAGACCCTAAACCCTAAACCTTAATCACCTTTTCCCAACTTATGCCTGCCTTTCCCCTTTTGCCCCCCTTATGCCCCGCTTATCAACTTTTCCCAACTTATGCCAAACTTCTCCCCTTTTCCCCTATTCATGCCAAACTTATCAACTTTATCCTATTATGCCCGTTTATCTACTTTTCCCCCACTTATGCCAAACTTATCAAAATTTTCCCCCTTATGCCAATTTATCCTATTTTTTTTCAAACTTCTCTCAATTCTTTCCCCTTTTGCCCCTTTCTACCAAACTTATTCAATTCCCCCAAAATATGTTCTAATTATGCCCCCCCCCTTTCTGCCCTTCCTCGACTTATGCCCAACTCTCCTTCTTATGTCCCATTATGCCCACCTTTTCACCTTTTCCCTGACTTATGCCAAACTTCCTTCCTTTTCTTCCACTTATGTTCAATTTCTTCCAATATTTTCTCCCCTTATGCTATACTTATTTATTTATGCTATATTTTTTTGCTTTTGCCCCTTTTATGCCCCTCCTTTTTAACTTCCCCCTACTTATGCAAAACGCCCTTTTAACTTTTCCTATATGTTCTCATCTTTCTCAAACTTCTCCCAAACTTTTCAACCTTTCCCCTACTTATGCCCCACCTTTCAACTTTTCCCCTACTTATGCCAAAAGAATTTGCTTTTACCAAATTTATGCCAAACATATTCACTTTTCCCCTACTTATGCCAAACATTTTCGCTTTTGCCAAATTATGCTAATCCTTTACCCTTTTCTCCTTGTTATGCCCAACATTTCAACTTTTCTCCCACTTCTCCCAAACTTTTTTTTTTCTCTCGCTTATGCCCAAAAACTTCTCTCTTGCCTTTTTTATGCCAAAA
>Ga0209611_10010031_pt1 | contig 14073 bp, 4 predicted proteins | sample S1TSphgellanicum_3_FD_187693 | JGI IMG/M metagenome (GOLD analysis project Ga0209611, IMG submission 187693) | Host-associated microbial communities from peat moss isolated from Minnesota, USA - S1T2_Fc - Sphagnum magellanicum MG (SPAdes) (version 2) | ecosystem: Host-associated > Plants > Peat... | reverse complement strand
TTTTGCACACAAATGTCGTGCATTTAAAACAAATATGATGCATGTATAAGTAGGATGAAATTTATTTCTCATTTTTCAAACTTTGTGACAAGTATTATTTTAATCCAAATATATTCATCTTTTGTTTATTTTTTTTTTTTTTGAATAAGTCAAACTTTTCAAATCTCCCCAAAGTTCACAATATTGTCAACAAATTTGGTGTACACATCTTGTCACAATTTTAAAATGCAAAAAAAAAAAATCTTTGACAACAATTGTTGAGAACTAATGTGTTTATGCCCTTAAGTGATTAACTTCTAATAGTCTTGAAACCCTTGTAGATGCTTTATGAAGTTGATATTTTCTAAAAGCTAGAAACACCCATGTTGTGCCATATTTTATTTTCCAATAGAAGTTCCCCTTTGTTTGCTAACATCACAAACTTACCAACTTCATTCATTCATTCAAAATTTGCATGAAATCTATTATTTCATGGGTTCATCTTTTTTACACACAAATGTTGTGCGTCTAAAACACATATGATGCACATATAAGTAGGATGAAATACTTTCAAATGGTTGAAAGTGTTTCATCATACTTATATGTGCATCATACATGTTTTAGATGCACAACATCCATGTGTAAAAAACCCAAATTTATGAAAGAATAATTTTCACATGATTTCCATTATCAAATTATGGGATGGGAAGTTTGTGATGAATGTCCAATACACATCAAGCTATAACGTTTGAATGTCATTTTGAATGTTTTGAAGCATGTAACATCCAAAGGTTGCAATGTGCGGCTTATAGGTGTTTGTAAAATAATCAAATCCAACCCCAACCCCCTTGCCTTTTGTACAACATCTATTAAGTAATTTTTGAATTGTGGTCATCTAAATTAAGCAAATGATAGTTAGTTGTAAACAAATTTCCTTTGTGTGCTTCAACATAAGCTATGAAACCCATTTGTCAAAAAATGTTTGTCATCTAGTCTTTGCATTGTAAAACCACTGTAGTTCTAAATTCACACCTCTTAACGAAAGTTGGTTTGAATTACTTACCTTTGAATATAAAAGTTTGGAAATGAATCTTTTTTTGCATTGATGCAAGACAACATGAACAACCATTCTTTCTTATGATGTAATATAATTGAATGCATAGATTTGGAGCATGTCTTAGTTAAAGCAAGATCACAAGTCTATTTCTCCCAACTTTGTGATGCAATGTAAAGTTATGTTAAGTTTGTGTAAAATGTTTCAGCATTTGTTGGCAAAGATCTTTCACACATCCTACCTCCAAACCTTGGGCACCTTTTCAATGATATGTCAAGATTGCATTTCCTAAACCATTTAAGTCACCCCCACCCTAGAATCCCATTCTTAAAGGGCATACTCTTTTCTAGTGAAATCTTTATCACCTTTTATTTCAATTGTGTGAATGCGATTGGATACCCAATTGTCTACATGATACATCTTCTTCAAATTGGGCAAATGTTTCCTCCTTCAACCATTTGTGTAATTTTCCTACTATTTTAGATTATGTAAGCCATATAACTAGTTTTGTAACAATGTGACAAACACACCCCACATTTGGCTTGCAATTTAGGTCTTGGAGCCACCTTTGATAGCCTCCATTGCTACATTCAAATTTGCATCATTCCAATTCCCATTTTTCCCCAAACCATTCATTCCCAAGTATCAAATCAACTTATAAGATCCCATTGTAGTTCTTTAAACCCACTATGCACCCACCTTGCTTACTTGGTCAATTTATTTCAGAGTGGCATTCGCATCCCCTTCATGGTCACCATTTCTTATAACTTGGCTCAATTGCAAATGGCTAATGTTGATTGATGTTGGGTTTACTTGAAGATTTGTCACATCACATTAATGGGCTAGTTGGCTTGATCACAACTAGCCTAGCCACATTCAACCTTTGGATATTAAACTTTGGATAATAGTCATTAATCAAATTTAGTTTGAATCTCAAACCATTTGGACAAATTTATGTGTCTTTTTGTGTAAATAAATAGTTGAATTTCCTTAGGGTCACCTTACATTTGAAGGCCCCCATCTTAAAGGGTATATGGGGCCACACTTTGTTAATTTGGAGGATGAAAGTTGACACACTTGCACATGCCTATAAAAAGGTGTCATTTGCTCTTATCAACAACCTAATTTGTACATATAAAACTAGAACCATGGTTTATCATCTACCTTGTCTTTATTTGCCACTTTTCAAGGCAGTTCTAAAAGCAAATTCCATATATATGTGAAACCTTTGTTTCAATTTTTTTTTAAAAGAGCAAGTGATAGGTTTAGATGCTTAAAAGTCCAATTTAACTAATAGGAGCACTTTGACCAAGGCTTGTTTCCTTAAAAGTATAATATTTTTTAGAATGTGCTTTAAATCATGATTTACAAATAGACTTTCAAATTGTTTTAATTATTATGACCTAAAAAGATTTTGTATTATATTATAATGTAAAGGTGTACATAAAAAGTTTCTAATAAAAATTTCGTTTTCATATCATTTGAAATTTTTTAAATAGTCCTTTAAGCAACAAAAGACATTGGCTACATTGTTTTAAATTTTTTTTTGGGTACTCCATACTTTTTTCAAGCATTTCAATTTTTGCCAAATGTTTCCGTAATACATTAAAGATATTGTTGTACAAGTTCATTCAAAAAATTTATGTCAACTTAAGTAACCATTTACCACAATGAATATTGAGTAATGGTTATGTTCTGAAGTTGTTCCTATCAGCCAAATTTGACCTTCAAGCATAATAAGATTTTTCCCCTTCATGTTTTGATGTATGCATGTACATGAGGTTGAATACATAAGATGAACCATTTTTAGATTTATCCCTTCAATAATTTGTATAAAAACATGTGCATCAATTTGACAATTATATTAGTGAAAATGTCAATTCTCAATGTTACTTATACTTGTACATAATTCTTTTTCCTAACATAATAGGTAAGAAAACATCATTCAAGATATTTTGTTACTTGGAACTCAATGACATACAAGTTAATGGAGGTCACCCCAATGTAGAGCATATTTGAGACAACATTCACAAGTAGCAACAAATATATCATCATAGAAACATAGAAACTTTTGCAATATTATCATTCAAGCAAAGACCATTACAACCTCAAGTAAGATTATCAACAACAACCAATTGTATTGCATATGCACATTAGTAGTAACTAACAATTATTACCTTAAGCATAAACTTAACAAAGCATAAGGAGAAGGATCTAAATGAAATCCTACATCATTTTACACCATATGAGAGTGAAAAATATTTGGTGAAGAATGTATTGCATTGTTGTATTTTGCATTGGCCATGCTTCAAACAAAAGAGGTTTTAAAACCATGATTAAAAATGTGTGACAGTGAGATGCCAAAGAAAGACCTCAAAACCAAGAATTAAACATCATCCAAAGATAAAGTATCAAGTGGCAAAAGGGGGAAAAAAACCATTTAACATATTCTACAAGCACAAAAGACATAGGCTATTACATGTTTGCATGGGTGCATATGCAAGACATAATAGATGAAGCTAAAGTAACAATAGTAGGTGTTCTTACAAGTGCATACATATATGTATCAACTAATATCACGAGGTAAATGTTTTGAAGCACTATTATGCCTATTCACAATTAGGGTTCACAAAAGGAATGAACTTAAGGAAATTGAAGGGCCTAAAAATGCAAATTGAAGGGACATTATTCACCACATTAGTTATTGAATTCAATAGACCTTAAAATTCGAAGCAAAACCTAAAATTAAATTAACACATATTTAATTTGAATTTCATCCACTCATGGTGATCATTTAACACAACTTGTCAATGATTACCATAACTTTCATATGATAAACATATATACAATTGTTTATCATTTTTGTTGTGATCCAACACCCTTTCTGTTGTTTGACTATATTTGGACCATTTGTGGATAAACAAAATCCACATGTATGTTAAATGATGTTCATTGGATGCACTTGATTAAAGTATACATAATACAATGATATTGAACTTAGCTACAAAAAACATTTAGGGCTAGAAAGAAAAGGACTGTTGTTTTTAGTCATTTGGAAAATTGGTTCCATGCATTGGGATTGTGCAATTTGCAGGCCCAATATTTGCTAGCCACATGTGTGGGAAATAATAACACAAATATTTGTCAAGTTGTCCATTCTAAACTTGTTGAAAGCATTTTCAAGTTTTGGAGCAAATAATTTGTCATGACGGACAAAACCAAGCATATGAAAAATCAACACCAACATAGAATTTTAATCAAAATAATTCATCTTATTTCACTTATTTGTCCCATAGAGATTACATTTTTGATGGAGTGTGGGGTAAAAGTTTTATACTCCTTTGTCCTAAAACCAATACCCTGACTATGAATGCTTAATGGTCAATATGTTAAATATTGTAGAAGCAAACATGTTTTAGTATGTATAAACCAAAAATAAAAATGAAATGAAATATAAATTAAGATGTATGCATTATGTGATGTACATAAATTGGGAAGTGCTAGTTGAGTTAAATAGCAATTGGTATAAATATCTAATAATAATTTGATCAAAGCAAGTGTGTCAATTTTGGAACCTGGATTTGATAAGCATTCAAGCATCCATGTGTTGGAATGGAAAATTATGTTTTTTGGCATGCTAATGACATGTCAATAATTAAAGAAAGGATGATGCAAACCAATACAATATCATGGTTATGACAAATGAAAATTTCAAGGTAAATCAACAATTGAAATTCAATTGGGTCAATGAATCATGTATATAACTTTCAAAAAAGAGAATGATGTTGCAAAACAATTGGGAATTAATAGGCCAAGGAATAGTTGTGACAATGATAAGACCTACCATAAATGTATTTTAAATTAAAAGTAAAATTTGAACACCTATTCATAGTTCAACCTTAGTTTAAAATATTTCTCAAGCTTTTACTCCAAAAAATGATTAGCATCAAAGTACTTGATGTGTGCAAATGAAATCTCACGTAAAGCAAGGATATTAATGAACTTGAGTTGGTTGTTCAAATGCAATGTCAGATGTACCATTGGACAAAGGATCCATTAAAATGTATGTCATATTGGAAATGTTACAAAAAGAGTTGGCATTGAAAAGCCTTTAACTAGTTCCATATATGGTTTAGGTGGTGAATCAAAGAATGACATTTTTACATTGCCTTGATTCACTACTTGGAAATACATGTTTTATACCATCCTAGAATAATAGTTTAGCAAATTATAAAAATAAAAATAAAAATTTGATTCCATTATTTTGGGGAAGTCATGATTCAAACAAGTTAGAGTTTATCACAATTGGCCAATAGACCTTGATGATATTGATGAGAATGATAAAATAGTGACATTGAATATAATGACACAAATTCACCATTTATTAACCACATTGTAAATGGACAACTTATGCCCCTTCTCATGCATGCACCTATGTTTGTGCTTAAATTAGTTGTTCATTGAACCTTAAATGGAAAATTAATAAAAATAAAAATAAAGTTGAAACCAAGCCACATTTTTTTCATAATGCACTTATAAAATTAACTATGTTCATTAAGGTAGAGATTACATGCATGTGAATGGAAGCAACATTCAAGCGTGTTACAAACATCTCTAGGATAAAATGATAGTTGTTTAATGTTAACATTGTGATATAGTATCAATCATCATGTAATTACTATTGAGTCAAGCACAACTCACAAAAGGGCTAATTATTGTTAGAATTTGAGTTTTCATGCAAAAGTGATTTGAATTTGGCTTAGAGACTAGCACAAAATGTGGTACAAATTGTTCATTTTGCATGTAGAGAACAACAAATTGAACATGCTATTGCTTTATGTGAAATTGCCACAAGGGACAAAGATGGGAAAGAGAATGGGTCACATGGTTAAAGAAAGTCAAATGTTTTGATTAATTCCTAACATAGAATTGCAGGATTTGTTTTGTAATCAAAACATTGAGGATTTAATGTGTAATTCATTATAGTGCAAAAGGGAAGGGTTCAAGTGTGCATAGTGTGAAGATTCACCCCACTTATTGTGATATAACGTCTTATGCCACTTGTCAATTTATCATAAAATTCATAGTTAATAAAATTTAGTTTGACTAAATATCCAAAGTTTGAAACCAACTATTTTTCCTTTAAAAATCTACAATGCCACATGTCCTGCCACAAGTATTATCTTGATCCATTTAAAACATTTTTTAAAATTCAATTTCAACTCTGAAACAACCTACAAAGGTCAACCCACAAGTGGGTTCAAGTCCCCTTGGACATGGGGCAAGTAAGAAGAAGATTTGGGTTTTGGTTTGTATTCAATCATGAACAACCCCACTTTATATTTTGTCCTAGGGTTCATTCAAGGTCAGGTTTCTAAAAAGAAATGTTTAACAAAAGAGGATTACAAAAGACAAATTTGGATTTTCATAATGTTAATGAGTATATTAAAAGTATGGTGTATTCTCAAGTGTTTTTACAATTAGAGTATTGAAATAATAAGCAAAGAAAAATGTCTAGTACATGTTATTGGATGTTTTGTAAAAGTCCTTTGAATCCTTAATTGGTTTACGGGCAATTGTTCATATTATAATGTTTTAAAATAAAGGAATGCATAAAATCATGTAACTGATTTCAATTTTTTTACACAACAAAAACATGTTTCTATATATATACAAATATATGTTCATTCGGTGAACTTCATGAAAAAATAGGTTATATTAAATAAATTAAAAGGCTTGATATTCTAAACCAAAGGGTTGGAAGGGAAATGATTCAACTTTTAAATCATTTGGCTAGTTATTTTAAATATTCACAAAACTTATAATTTTAGATCCAAGTGCAAGTCACACCTACAAGAAATATTCATGGAAAAATATAAAGTTATTCATAAAACCTATTAAAACATTATTGGCATTTTTAGTTTTGAACCAAAGTATTGGTGAAAAACATGTGTGCATGTGAAAATTCAACACCACAATTTGAATTTTCTTAATTTGTATTATACATTTTTTCTAATTTAAATTTGTCATTGTTAATTGCCATCTAGTGAAATCGTGAGTTTTTGAATTTAAAGGAAATAGGAAAAATGAACATTTCAATTTTGCAACATTAGGTGACAAATAATCACCAAGAGTTGATGAAAACAACCCAAATTGCAAGAAAACATTCAAGTTTTAGAACGTGCAATAGTTCCAAAAACAAATACAACTTCACAAATGAAGTACCAAAATGCATGTTTAGATTAAAAATAGTAAATAATGCTCAAAGAATTTTGTTTATTTCAAAGCATAATGAAAAGATCATGACACAAAAACAAAAATACACAAGTTTCCCCATAGAAATCCTTTGAAAGCGTCGAAAACGGTGCATTATCCAAAACATCAAGGAAACCTCAAAAATCTCTTTAGGAAGTCCTCACAATAGATCCTATATGGAAATCCTTATATAAAGACAATTTAATCCACTAGTTCTAAAAATAAACACTTATAAAATTAGTGATATGTTTGTGATAATAAAAAATCTAGTACAATTAAATTTGGTACTACAAAATTAATAATTATAGTTTTGAAAATGTGTTTCTTACAATTTTATGTCCAACATTATGTTAAAGTCTATTCTAGCCTTTAACAATCATGTTTAGACTATTTGTAAAAAGTAATGGCAAATAAGTCTTGGAATTTCTATTCTTGAAAATGAAACCCCAAAACCATGAATGGACCCCTAAAAGGAACAAAGATGCCACATGAAGAGATTCCACCCCATTTATCTCCAATCTTTAATCGTGTACATGAGCTCAATCTTTTTTAACATGGTCGGCATGCTTTCAACATTTTTTTGCCTTGCAATAATCAACCTTAAAATCGACCCATGACCTAATTTCATCCCTTATCATATCATGGTTGCCTCCAAATGAATATGGCTAGGGAATAGTCATTTAAAGTTGGAGGCACATTTAAAATGTATTAATTATTTTAAAAAAATTGCATTGTAAAAGTTGTATTTTGCCAAATCTTTATTTGCAAATAAGTTTTGAAACATTTTACATGGCTAGTTTAAAACTTATTTTATTACATTTTTTAATCCTAATTTAAAAATAAATTGGTATGCAACTTACTATAGATTTAATGAAATGCATGATGGTTTCATAATGATACTTAAAGAAGTTCTGAATTTACTTTCTTAAATTTATATAAAAAATAAAGGATTGTGATGTCAAAGCATACTTCTTAGCCCACTTTTGCATTTTTTCCCCCACTATGGAAAAAAAAACATTGAGTATGCAAGCCCATCACAACAAGAAAAAATCAACGAGTTTGCTATGGAAAAAGAAAAAAAAAGTGTGTGTGAGTTCATTGCAACAAAAAAAATTGAAAAGAGAGTGCACAGGCTCATTGCAGCAAGAAAAAAATAGTGAGCTTGCTGTGAAGCAAGGAAAAAAAATTGAGAAAAACATTCAGCATGTGAGATTGTCATAGCAAAGATGTTCTTCACTATTAAATTCATGTGAAACTGCTATTGACAAGGCCAATAGGGTGCCAATAGGGTGCCAATAGGGTGGTGTGATGGATGCTCTTAGAGCATCTCCAGCAGTGCTCAGTATGTGACTCCGCAAAATTATTTCACATCCAAGTTTAGTTATATACTTTTCGGTCACCCCATCCATCCATAAAATTGAAACTGGGACAACAAATAGGTGGGGGACTATTAATGACAAACCACCTGGACCAATCATTATGATGGGCCAATCATAAACCTTTAGCAGCCGTAGCAGTTAGATCATATTTATTACATTCTTTTCTGCAAGTGCACAATTTTGTTGCGCCTTTTACTAGCTTCAGCAATGTGCGCAATTATGCGGAGCCAAAACCATTTTCCTGAGCCAAACCGACATGCGTTGGATTTTCTTCATCTGATTTTACTTCGCACAATCACATACGGAGCACCATTGGAAATGCCCTTTTGCAATAAGAAGTAGATTATGAAATAGTTTGGGATGATTCAAGAGATTTTATGTTTTAGGGAAAGACCTCTTCCAAGGCCTCTTCCAAGGCCTTTATGCTATTTGATGACGGCACAAGGATGAGAGAGAGAATGATAAGCCACGAACTTTGTTTGGCCAAAGGAACTAGTTTAGTTGACATGCACTATTAAAAATATATTTTAAATTTGGTCTACAAGAAATTTCCTATGTGGGCCATGGAGCCCAATTTTTAGAATGTGCAAATGTGATATGTATGTGGCAATTTGTGGACAATAAATTGATAGAATTCGAGTTCATCATTTTTTCATTTTAACCCATGATCACACACATTTCATTGCACACCTTATTATCGCACTCCATCATGGACACCAAGATCCTACCATTTCACACCTTATGGTGAACATTTCAAGATTACTTACTTCATTGGGCAAAAAACCTAGCTATTAAAAACACCAATGTGTAACATCACGATTTTTGTGAGCAAACAAAGGGACCGATAGCGTGTGGCAATAGGAGAATTTGTGTGTGATAATTCCATTGACGATTGTTTTCGAGGGACTTGTATATGGGAGATTTTGTTTAATTTTTCATATGGTCATCCTTAGACAATTCATTTTGCCTAATTCTTTGTATGGTTGTCCTTGAACAATTATAATGAAAATTCCAAAAAAAATTATTTCATTTTCAAGCCTAATTACTGCATTTATAACAATAATTTTGAAAACAACTATTTTGTTTCCAAGCCTAATTATCTCATTTTTCTTTCTTGATAAATACTTCTCATCCTTATATCTACCTCACTCCTTTTCTAATAAACATCTCTCTCGTTTCCTTACTCATTTAACATGGATATGAAAAGATAAATTAACAATGTGCGTTTTCATGTCTATGATATTTATATTAATTTAATTTAAATTAAGTATATTAGACATAAATAATGATGAACTATTGGAAACCATGTGAGAAACATAAGAAGAGAGAGAGAGAGAGAAAAAGTTGATTGTCATGGTATTGCATCACCATAGAGCCCAAGTACGAGAATTGCAATGATAGGCACTTATACCATAGTTTTCCCCACTCAAACAAAATTAAAAATTATGGATTTTCTTGGATGGAAATTAGATTCACCTTTAAAAAATGGTGAATTAAGGAATGGGCTTAAGTTTCATGGAAGTCCATTTTGCCTTAAGGAAAAGTTCATCAAATAACAAAGGCAAAAAGTGAAAGGTGCATTTCATATGCTTTAAAGAATTTATTTATAGTTGCCCAAGTATTTAATTCAGGGCTCTATATTGTACAAGTTAGGCACTTTCACTAAGAATTGTGGAGAAAAAATTAGGCATTTTAAGGGAGTTTAGCCACCCAATTGCCGAGTTTCCTCATCCCATAACTAGCCCAGCCTATACCTGGGCATTTTGGAAAAATGCTCACCGGGTTTCTTTTAAGGATTTTTTTTGTGGTGTAGCCAAAGTGGCCATCATCCAGAAAATAATTTAGTCAAATTTGGCTACATACTAGAAATTTAAAAAAAAATAAAAATCCTTCTATATTATTGGCTACCTACTGGAATTTATCATAAAAATCTGGCGATTTGAAAAAAAAGAAAAGAAAAGAAAAACCTTTGAAATCTGGCTAATTTGGGTTCTTTTTTTTCCATCAAAAATCTTTTGTATAGGTTGAAATCATATCTTTCAAGTCAAAATTTGACAAAAAAATATCGCTAGTTAAAGAATCACGAAGTGAGGTTGTGCTTTGAAAACATGAAGAAGCACGACTTGAGGATTTCCTTCATTTTTGTGGGGGATAATTTGAAAGAATTAAAGTAAAGTTCAGGTTATTGCAATCATTGAAATTCCTCAACTCCAACAACCTCTTTGGATAAAGTGTGGTGCATACATACATTCCCAAATTCCATACTCCGAATCTGAAATCCAAGTTATTTGGACATAGAATGTATGTTTTAGGGTTTAGGGTAAAAAGCCACAAAAGTGGGTGGGTTGCATCCCCAAAATAAGGGGCCTACAACAAAGTGTCGCCAAATTCCCACCTTGCATTTTGGGAACGTGTCTCGGCCTCCCCCCACCTTGGCGCTTTGGCCATCCTAAAGCACAAGGCGAATGTTATCGTCAACTTAAACATTGGTAGATCACAAGGTGTAGGAGGGCAAAGCCAAATTACACTTATTTTTAAGTAGACGTAGTATCCATTTGTGTAAGTAAGTATAAGATCCCTCCCACTTTTAAGGCTTAGGTGTAATGTCTTTCCTTTTGCTTGGAGGGACATTCGTGGATACAAGGTGTTAGTCTTCATATATACAAGAAAATTTCTCCAAGTTCTTCTTTAGTTGTCCCTTTAGAAATTAACTTGGGCTCCATGTTGTTGCACACTATCAACTATGATGAAACGATGAAAGAAAGAAAAGAAAAAAAAAGTGATTTTTTTTTCCCATTTGAATGAAAATATTAAATGACATTGCATGCAACTTAATTTGAATTCAATTTTTTAAAAAAAAAACATGATACAAATTGATGCAAAGAGTATTGAAAATACGCTTGTCACTTCCATCATCATTTGTGACAATGATATTGAAAGACAACCAAAAAATCTACAAAGAGAAAGATTAAAAAAAACATTTTTTTCATTCCATTCAATGTAGATTTCAAACCAAAATCTATTTTTGGTAGAACGACACTTATTGACCCAATAATAAATTGTTCCCTTTGTAATACTAGTGCTTTTATAATTATTCCCTTTACAAAAATATATCATGAATAGGGTACCCAAAAACCCCTAAAAATGCCTTGCCCCCAAACTTCAACCCTACTACAAAAATATGCATATCAATCATCCAACTATGTACATGCATTTCAAATGCATGGAACCCAAGCCTTTTTGGTTTCAAGGTTTTCAACTTGGAAGCAACTTCATTTGGAATCAACCTAAAATACAAAAAAACCTCCAAAAGAAGAACCTTGTAGATTGGGTTGCAAGAGAAGCACATGGCACACATGGGGGAGGTCAGGAGTCATGTTGGGTGTTCCCATGTGTGTTGTCTCTCACCTACTCTCTCATGCAAATGCTACCAACACAAGTTTAAGACAAAAACAAAAGAGAAAAGGGATAAGTAATGGTGATCCTAAAAGCAAGAGCCCAAATCTGCAATCCCATTTAGAAATGCTTGAAACCATGAAAAGTACACTAATTTAATAAAGCTATTATTGGGGGACATCCTAGGGTTTAGGGTTTAGGGTTTAGCATACATCCTAGGTAGGGATGGATGAGTCTGTTTGTGACCTAGTTATATAATATGTCATTCATTATGCTACAAATTCCATCCCAAAAAGTACACCAAGTTTTTTTAATGCATATTCCTAGGAATGAAATCAGGTGCACTAGACTAGTAGCCTACCTAACTAATGAAATTAGGTTTAGGGTTTAGGGTTTAGGGGTTGTCTCAGCCTCTTTTTTTTCATTCATGCTTGAACTTGACTTCTCAAAGGGAAAGTTCTACTCAATTTTTACTTATTAATTAATTAATTAATTAATTATTATTTTTGGGGTACCTAGGCTACTTGAAAGCCTTGTGTAATTCCTTTCATCTCAATTGGATTGATGTGCCTACTACCCACTCATTTGTTTTCTTTTTTTTTTCCAATTTTGTGCAGTTTTTATTTTTGGGCATTTTGTGATGTGGCCAAAGTGGCGATCATCCATCCATAGGAAGATGTTAGCAAAAGTGAGGGAATGAGTGGTGATCATCTAAGAAGATTTAGCTAATTCTAAAATATGAAGTACAAATCTTCATCCATCCTTCTATATTGTTGGCTACTTACGAAAAACCAAATACAGAAATATGATGATTTTGATGTCATTTTTTTTCCACGTCAAGTGATTGAAACTCTAGGAAATTTCTTTATTCCCATTTTCAACTTAAAAATTTCTTTGTGGCCAATTTTTTTCAGTAAAAGAGTAGGCTATTTTTGTGATGTAGCACAAGTGGCAATCATCCATAAGATGATTTACCCAAATTTAGCTGAAACTCTAAACCCTAAACCCATTTTCCCCATTTCTGGAAAAAAAAATTAAAAAACTTATCTGTTGAATGATCATTTGAAAAAAAAGAGTCATTGAATGATATGTGTATTCAAACAAACCAAAACATCCAACCCATGGTCAATCGACAAAGTCGGGATACCCAACACGGTTAATCCTATTAAGTAAACATCCAATTACCAATCCATACTACCAATCCATGTAATGAGTAAAAAAATTAGTAGCATGCATGTTTGATCATCATCTGGAGCGATGTTCAGTATGCAACCTAACCCTGCAAAAATATTTTTCACATCCAAGTTTAGTTATTTATTTACTTTTTTGCAACTTCACCCATAAAACTGAAACTGGGACAGCAAATAGGTGGGGGGGGACTACTAATAGCAAACCAGCTGGACCAATCACTACAATGGGCCGATCAGAAACACTTCTGATCAGCAGTCTGATCAGAACGTTGCTGCGCCACCATGTACCAGCCACTGCAAACTATGCAATTATGCTGAGCCAAAACCATTTTCTTGAGCCAAACTGGCATGTTTTGACTTTTCTTGACCCAACAATTTTACCATGCAGGATCACGTACTGAGCACCATTGGAGATGCTCTTTCCTATGGTTCCATTTAGGATCACGTACTGAGCACCATTGGAGATGCTCTTTCCTACGGTTCCATTTGGTTCGTGGTTGGTGGCAAAACACTCGATATCATATAGTCAACCCTAGAAGCACAAAGAGACAATTTTTTTTGAAACCTTTAATCTGTGTCCCATCGTCCGTGCATCCATCCATCCATCCATCCATCGCCCGTCTTAGTTAGATCTCTCAGATTTTCTCATCGTCCCACGGAGGCAGCCAAACACTTTGAGTGTTACAAAATATTCTTGCCAGCAATTGAGCAACCTGGCTTTCCTTTTGCAACAGAGTTTCCCATAGTGGGGAAGCACAAAGGAGCTGGCTGGCACTAAAATGGGGTTGTGTCTGTCAGCTTTGTATTATTATGCTCATGT
>Ga0209611_10010029_pt1 | contig 14078 bp, 16 predicted proteins | sample S1TSphgellanicum_3_FD_187693 | JGI IMG/M metagenome (GOLD analysis project Ga0209611, IMG submission 187693) | Host-associated microbial communities from peat moss isolated from Minnesota, USA - S1T2_Fc - Sphagnum magellanicum MG (SPAdes) (version 2) | ecosystem: Host-associated > Plants > Peat... | reverse complement strand
GTCAGGAGTTGGGGAGAACTTGATGAAGCCACTCAGGTCAGAAAATCTGCACTAGCTCCTCATCTGCCTTGTCTGCAAAGGAGCCATTGATCCAACTATAATACTTGTGATATATCTCTGGAGTTGGATGGAGCAACTCAATGTGCAAGAATAAACTACAGCTTTTCCATGCACATTCTTACAAAACAGCGCCAATGCTTCAACTGCCCAGTCTGCAGCCTAAACTCCTAAACTAAGAAGTTGATCAACACATGTCAATTCTCTACTTTAGCAGGCTGGGTAAATCCCTGTTGCACAATTTTGAGAACTCTCACTTCTGTGAACACGCTGCTGACGAGGTGTGAACTGCTCCTTACCTGGCTGTTGTTTTGTCTAAGAATTTTGCAGAGGCTGTCATTATTGGTTGAACAAATGATTTGTGAGGAGTTAAGATGAGAGAAATAGAAATAGCAGTCTTGTTGGTGCATTGCAACAGCATCAAAGGGAATAAGGGAGGTGGTTTAGGTTTTGACTGCTGGGCTTTGCTGCCAGGGGAGAATGACACAAATGTGGGAATCAGTGTCTTACCAGGCTTGTACAGTCCAAGGCTCCAGGTAGCATACATCACAAACAACTGCCCATGATGTCGTCAAGCACATCAAATGCATGGTGACCAATTGCCTATGGCACATAACATATGCCACACATCTTTTACTCAAAGAATTACATTGCACATTTCAAAGGAAAGGCAAGCAAAGAACAAAATGCAGAAGCACATACTTGTTGCTGTTCCAAAAAACAACTACTTGAATATCTGTTGTGTGTGATTGCAATTGTGCAATCAAGCTCAAAACCCCCCTGCACATGAACCCTTAGAGATTGTCAGAGTGAACAAATCCATTTGTGTCTTCCCAATGGACTTGGACAAGAGCAATCTAGTGCAGTACAGCTTTACATTAGAAACTAGCTGCAAGCAACAAAAATATATTGATTTCGACCCACCTTCTTGGACCTGACCGTGCATTCATTGTTGACACAATTCCCTTCAGGGGATGCTAGTAAAGAGTTAGAACGTTAGAACTGGGTCTTCCACATGATGGTTTAGCCTGTACATAATTGATAGAACATCCCAGCAAATTTAGCAGAACCAACTCGAACAATGTACATTACTCCTTACATGGTTGCTCTGCTAAACCCTTTCTTTTCAGGATTCAGTTAGTAAAGATCATCCACGGGCACTGTCATTTCCAGGCAAAACAGTACAAATGCAGGCTAATGCAGAGTTTAGTGATGTTAGTTGTGGAACAAGCCCAGATATTGTGACTGAGGTGTAACAAAAGAGATGCCAGAGGGGCTAGGTTGAACATACTTTTATAGAACAAGAAGATGACCTTAGATTCTGTTCTGTTCAACAAGATACAACCCAAACTTTCAAGAACAGTTGAGTGAAGAAAGCCTGTCCCACCACCCTAATCCATCAGTCTCAATTCCAGCTTAGAAACTCTCACAGCTGGTTCTATAACAAAGATCCCACTTTCTCTTGGTTCAAACAGAAGTACTTGTGGTGAGTCAGGTGATCAGGAAAGAGGGTTGCCCAAATAATGGAATGAAGACAGGAACTTACCAACCCAACCAGGGTGCTTGTGCATATTATCACTGCAAAAGCAGTCATTTTCTCAAGTATGACAAAAGCAATCATCAGTATATTTGCAATGAAAACCTGCACAGAACTCAGTACAGAATTGGTGAGGCACTCTATTGGATCTAGGTATTGCTAACAGAGGACCATTTCCAGTTCCCTGTTGTTTTGGAACAGATCACATATTGGAGAACTGCAGACAGAGGCCATGACAGAACTCTGATGAATCAGGAGGGCACCTGCTTGGCCCATCTACTTGGGCAGGGGCCATGGTACTTAACACTACCTGTACACAATGCCACAAAGACGCTGCACATGAACTGCACCAGGCTGGGATCCAGACACCCATTACAGTGACAGTACATTAACCACCAGGCTTAAAGAACAAAACCAACATTTGATGACAATGCATAGTCATGGAACAATGAGGAATAAATGATAATCCAAGGTACCAGGATGACCCCTGCTTGCCTCGAGCTGCCTTTTGAAGTGCATCATTACCTTTCAGAGCTATGTGAATGCGAAAGAAAAGGTCCCAGAAATATGATCCATCCTACCAAGAGGCACAACATTGTTCGTTCTCCATAACCCTACTTTTGCAGCTTAGTCAACAGTCCCAGCAGATGGCAGTAGTCACAATACCTGAGAATCCTTGTGGTAAAACCAGAACAGCATGCTCAGAATTTGAATTATACCACCCTGATTTGGGAAAAGGGCAATTGAAAGATCTGAATAGAATCCAGAGCATAGATCCAAGAGAAGCTGATGGACAGAAACTCGAAGAATGTGGCACAAACATGAAATTGAAAGACCAAAGAGAAGAAGGGAAAGAGGGTACAATACTCCTCTGCAGCAGATTCCAACATAAGCCCATACACATCCATAGACAAAAAGTGCCCATTTCAAATCCTCCCCAACAAACAGATGCTCACAAAATCAAATGATTCCCAAATTAATCTCCAAAAAACAACATTCATATTCCAAAGAAATGTTTCAAGGATGGACACATGAGCTCAGAGAGAGACAATCCTCACAGAAGGAAAAATTGGTGAAGTTTGGAAATATGTGCCTCCTGAAAAGACGACTAACATCTAGCAATGGATCTACAGAAGATTGCTTCTAGGGAACCTAAGAATCTAACCAGCCACCCATTGTGGGCTGGTGAAATGGGTGCAGGCCAAGCCAATGAACTTGGTGACAGTTGGGAATGTGGAGGCTGGCATCTAAATGGCCTAGATTCTGGATTTACAGTGATTGGCAAATATTGAGCTTTCTGGCCTAATCTTTGCATCCCTAGGCGGTATCACATGCTGTTTGCCTGCATGTGCATGTTGAGGCAATATCATATGGTGTCCATGCATAGCTGCCAACTACTTATACTTGTGAGCCCATTTATTCAGACACCACAAGTAGAACCAAGGGTTCACCTCGTTCCATTGATCCAATGGACACTCCAATTTGTCCACAAATCCTGCCAGGTAAAATGCCTGCATGCAGATAGCAAGGGTTTAGGGTTTAGAAAATCACCATTATTGTCTGGGACCAAAACTACGAATGGATTCAATACATGCAAAGCTCACCATTGGGTACAAAGGAAAGAAGTCACAAGAACAAGACTTCCGCGATCTCTACACAGTCTGTCATCCTCTCAAGTCAGGGTGTACCCCCCATGCTTCAACCTGATAGACCCAACCACAAATACATCATTAAAGAACTCATGTCACTTCATGCCACAGTTGAAGTCAACAATCTGTTTTCACTTCAAAGACACAAACATTAATTGTGAAGGCTGAGGTTTGATTACTGTCATGAGATTTCCAACCAAGATGATCTGCTCCAGCAAACAAGGGCTTCTGCAGACCCAAATCTGGATGCACACTATGTTCTGATTTCTTTCAATACTGACTTGGTCATGGACTTGGACTTATAATGAGGATCTGTGAGGATTGTGATCGGGCAGTACCCAAACCATGATAATTTCACTTCGTCATCAGCAGATGCTCGTTGTTGTTGCCAAGTATCATGATCTTGAACAGGCAAAACACCAAGGTCTTTTCTGAGCAGTTCCAACCCAAAGGGCTGAACTACTACTACTACTACTAGGGGAAGCGACAATGGAGCCTATTATCAATCAAGTTGCACTGCAGCAAGATCACTATTTCCTGGTAATGTCGGGCTTAATTACTGGCGCGTGCAGAGCGATCATACATCACACAAAAATTCTGGAGAATCGAGGTACGAGGTGGAACACACAAAAACAAACGAAGAGCAAAGAGCGGGGGGGGGGCAAGCAAGCAAGCACGCAAGCACCTGTGTTTTAATCCCATATTGGTTGCCACAAGAGTACCATTCGCAGAGTATATAATCCCCCGGTCGTTGCAGTTGGATTCATACCTTTCTCGGCCTTTTGGCTAAGATCAAGTGTAGTATCTGTTCTTATCAGTCTAATATCTGATACGAGGCTCATCGAGCCTCATGATATTAATCTAATTTTTCTCGGGGGCGGGGCTGTCCGGTAGCTTGCTGCCTGGCCCCGCGCGTGTCGCCTTGGTCTTGCACTACCTCCTAGGCTGGCTCACCCCTCCCCTTTTGGGGACCCAACCAATGCAAATCTGGATTATAGTCCTAACAAGTATTGGGTCTATCTCACTGAAGGTCTTCCGGGGGACCTAAAGAAACCAACTATGGAGTCTTTATGCTAATAAGAGTGTACATCCGGGGCACCTAAAGAAACCAACTATGGAGTTTTTATGCTAATAAGAATGTATATCCGGGGGACCTAAAGAAACCAACTATGGAGTCTTTATGCTAATAAGAATGTACATCCGGAGGACTTAAAGAAACCAACTATGGAGTCTTTATGCTAATAAGAATGTACATCTGGAGGACCTAAAGAAACCAACTATGGAGTCTTTATGCTAATAAGAATGTACATTTATGATTAAGATGGGTTGTATTGCAGCTTGAGTTATGTATCTTGAAAAATTGTAATATGAATTTGGTTCTTTTATCCAAATTAGTAATGTGAGTTTTGCTTTCAGATGAGGTTATATTGCATTTGAAGGATCTCCCCACACATACACTATTAAGAGAAGTCAGGGATATCTCTCCATGATATAATGTGGTGTTCACACTTAAAAGTGATACCTATCACCAAATATAATGATGTCATCAATGTAATATTTATAAAGTGGGGTTCACACTTAACGTGATACCTATCACCAACTATAATGATGTCATCAATGTAATATTTATAAAGTGGTGTTCACATTTAAAGTGATAATTATGACCAAATACAATGATGTTACCACTGTAAAACATTTGGAAAAATCCAAGCTTACAAGAACCTAATTCATCACCCTTTGAAATTTCGTCAATATATTCTTCAACCCAAAAGGTAGGAAATTTCATTGATACAAGTAGTCCTTCCCGTTTTGGTTACTGTCAATATGTAATCTTTACCTTGTCACCTTCACAAAGTGACAATTAATGATAATTGAATCATAGATCCAAAATATTAAATGCCTTCGCTTGACCAATGACATCAAAAATCTCCCCTAACAATGGCATGGCATATTTTTCACATAATATCCATTTGTTGACAAGTTTATAATTAAACACATTTGAAATTTAATCCAATTGCCACAAAAAAATTCTTGGTAAACATAACCATGATTAATGCATATTCTATTTTCGAAAGTTTCAACAATCCCATTTCCAAAATTTCTCCATTCAAGCTTTCACAAACACATACATTAATGGCAAGCTCATCATGCACCACCAAGACATGTTACACTAAAAACCACCACCACAATTGTCTATTGCACCTACACAACTTACACAAAGCATTCAAGAAGCACACACTACTTGAATTTGCACATCACTTGCACATGCTTCCTGTTCCTTTTTTTTCAAGGTATGTGTTACAACAAATTCATGTTTCACTCAACCAAGTTGGTACCATGACATGTTCTTTGTCAACCTTACTTGTCTTGAACACTTGAAAACATTTCTTGTCCATTGAAACACACCCATTTTATTACACTCTCATTCCACCTTATTACCCAAAATCTCAAACACCTTGGTTTTTAGGCCCATTTTGGGTTCAATTCCCAAGGCTTGATTGACCAAAATCAACACAAAAACATCAAAATCATCTAAAACTTTGAAACAAACCAAGTTTAGCATTTCATTGCAACTATGTTTCCACTATAACACCTTTTTCTTGCAACATTTTGCAAAATGACAACAAATCTAACTATAACACCATTGAACCATATGATTTTTTGTGTTTTAAAAGAACTCATCGACAAATCATAAGAATTTAAATTCAAACACACACGAAATAATCACTTGTTTCTTCTTTGTGGGTTGGAATATCAAAACATGAGAAATGAAATTCGAGAGCCATGCCATGGGCTTAAAACCCAAAACATAAAAAAACCAAAACCATGTTCACATTGAATTGGGTTCCAATTAATGTTGGGCAGGTATCTACTTTCAATTATACTTGATGGCAGGGTATTAACAAAAAAATCATAGTTGAAGCCCAATGGGCCTAAACATAAGAATATTTGTGGTAAACTAAAACCCACCAAACATAACATAGGACTTTTTTTTTTTGGACATGCATGCATAATAGATATGGAAAAGGGTGATGCCCATTGGTCATAAATTTGGGCATGTGCATTGACAATTTGGTCAAAAGCTCACTGAACATAAACATAAGACATTTTTTTTTTAGATGGGCATGGATAATAGATATAAAAAAAGGTGATGTCCATTGAACATAAACCCAAACATGTTTAAATTAACAAAATTGGTCATAGTGGTTAGTGTTTTTAAGCAAAAAACTAAGTTTGATTGATCCAAAGAATACAAATGTGAGCATGAAACTATCGCACCATAGAAACCACATGGTTTTTAACATAAAATTTTATGTATACTATAAACCTATTACTAACTAGCAAGATTGTAGCCTCATAACTACATCATTATAACCTAACATTATAGAAACTTGGAATTATGGATGCCAAAAGAATTGTTGAGGTCCTAGGTAAGTGGTTGCCTTTAGTTGCAATCTTAGCAAGTTGACGGGAAATTGAGTGGCAAGCACAAAGTGCTCTCAAACACCATACACACAAGCAAGCAAAGACATTCAAGTTCATTTAAACTAATGACACTAAATTTCATTCATTGAACACAATTGCATCAAGGAATTAGAATACCAATAGACACAAGCACCTCTGCTACCAACAAGTTTGCATTCAGTTTTCATAAAAATTATAATCTATTTTTAATTCAAAACTAAAAACAACTAACCACTCTCACCATCAACTTTGGCAACCCATATGTTTCCAACACTTTAAAAATTAATGATATGCATACCAAAACAACATACAATACAACATACCTCACATCCGCCAATGTTAGGAATAAAAGTTGAAGACAACTTATAGCTAAACAAGAAACCGCAAGGTGAAGAGTAAAAGTTGAAGACAAACCGCAACAACCATAAAAAACCCCAATGTCATAACAAAAGTTGCATACACAAGACATCCCACAAACAATTGCAATCATGTCCTTCAACTAAACAACACTTGACAAGTGGGAATAAAAATTTAAAAACATTGACTTATGTAGACACTAACACAAAAACAAACAAAAGACACATGTATTTAGAGTAAACAACCCAAACGACACCACACATCTACCTCCTAACCTAATGTGATGCTTTGAAATTTTTTTAAGAACTTCACAATATTTCTTTACTCATCATTGAGGCATTTTAGCCTTAAGGGTTGGAACACCTACAACTAGAAAAATAAAAAAACATGGACAATAGTTAAGGTTAATGTACCTACACCCAACAAATTAAAACAACAATGGAAACAAAAACATATGTGCAATTGCATACCTCCCTTTTTGTTCTTCAAACTTTTCACCTTTCAACAGTACAAAAAGTTAATCTTTTTCAAACAAATTGAAATAAGAAATGAGTTCCATTTTTTGACACCATGCCATTTTCAATGTCTATGTACTCTCCAATTGATTTAGGTTCAACATTTGTGCATCCAAATCTAGAATCATTTTCTTCATGATTAGAACTAGCTTATCCAAATTTTCAATACCAAGTTGACGATGTTTCAAACCTATGATAATACCAACCATATTGAAATTTTTTATAGTTTTGATTTGTGAACTGACAATACCCATCATTTGTTGGGTAAGATCTCTAATATTGGGAAATTACTACTCATGTTCTACCCACTAAAAAAATGGACAAAAAAGATTTGTCAACATTATAGTCCTCTGAAAAAATGACAATTTAACTTTGAGGAGGCCGAATGCAGTTTCTTGAATGGAAGCTAAAGATCCAAAGACCTCTAGTTCAAACACATTAGGTGTAGTAAGGTCAAGTCATAACAATTGGCATTAAAGCCTTGTAAATTAGTAGTAGCAAAGGTATCATAATTTCTTGAACATACTCAATAGCAACTTGTGTGGCTAATTCAAGGCCAACATAATGTCGAATGAAATGCAAATTTTTAAAATGCAAATCAAGCATAAAAACCAACATATTGTGAATGACGTGCAACTAAAATGATGATGCAAAGGCATAAAATGATGATGCAAAGGCAAAAAATGACCGAAGAATACACCAATAACTTCAACTTGCAAGGAATGCCCAAGATGCATCAACTCTGAATCAAAGTTTCCAACCTATAATTCCACAAACATGATCAAGTAATTAAATTCTTAATGTTTTACAAGATTAAACACTTAACCAAGAACCTTAAACAGACAAAACCAAAATCTATTGACCCGCATACCTGCATCTCATGATTAGCCATAACAAAATTGTTGGTACACATGCCAACAATCATGGAAATAGCAATAGAAATGGCATCAAATAATAACTAGTATCCGTGGGACTAGTTCAAAACACATTGGGTGACTACTAATGTCATAATTTTTGAAACCTTTTGTGCCACAACCCATGTTTGGGGAATTGGTATTTTGCTATGCAAGGCAATGGTTTGCCTTGAATAATAAAAATTTATGGCATCTTTAAACTCTAGTGTCTCTTAAAATTATATCACTTTGGAGGTGAATCAAGTCTTGACAAGAGTTTTTAGTTTTCTAGGGTGACACTTGGAATCTTTACAAGCCTTAGCCCACTTTTGCATGCCCTTCCCACTTTTCTTGGTCCAAATAATTGTTTTTCACAAGGAAAACTAAGTAGCCTTGATAGAAACTTCCCTCATTCCATTACACATCTTGAAGTCATTTGTAGCATATTGACAACACTTAGACATGGCATGCCCATAAGAAATGGTAGCATAGGTTTGCAACAACATGAATGGAACACAAGAGATAATATTCATTAAGGCCATTGTGATGGTGCTCAAGTTAGCACCCTCATCCTTCACATATGTCATTATCTTGTCGAACAACTCATATCAAGCAAGTAAACTTTTTATAATTGCATAACCATTGTAGCCCCCCATTGTTTCATGAACCTCAAAAAAACCCATTATAATGTGACATGGTTGCCAATTTTTGTTGATGTAATTGACAACAAACACAAAAGTAGCAAAGCTCGTTCATGACATCCATAAATCAAATGTGGTTATAATTGTGGTGGCTTCAACAAGTGTAAGAATAACATGGCATTCCATGGTCTTACTAACCATGTTAATCTCACTAATGAATTGTTGCTTATTAACAAAGACAACTTGACTGCACTCATGATGCACAAGCCTTTTTAACCAAACATTTTCAGTGGAGCTCAAAGGACGATAGCCTTTGGCAATGTAAAACACCAAATCTTTTAAGAATTATTTTAAAACAAGGTTAGTTTTTTTGTAGGGGACTCCAATGGTATAGAAACCAATAATAAAACATGTAGTTGGGTTTTTTTTTTTTTATTATTAATTTGATGATCAACATGTGCCATGGTAGTAGTAAATCATTGTTGTGTTTGGTATAAAGCCAGAACTACAAAGTGCTAAGACGAATCATGATGACTCATGGTAATTGTGCCATGGTCCTTGTTATACTTAACCCAACCTTTCTAACTTTGTGTAGAATTATGATTTTTTTTTTGTTACATGTTATGACACAATGCATTTCATTATTTAAGATTGAAAGGAATCAACATCAACATTATGGTCATTTAGTTTTAAAAAGGCCTATGTATTTGCTTACCTTTACCATGTGAACCAATATTTTTGGTTGAACTTCAATTGGACAAGCAATTGTTCTTGTCATGCATATGCTTCAACTTGAAAAATCTTGTTGTCGTTTTCACCAAACTCACTATCTAATATATTAATTCAGCAAGTTTGTCTGTCAGTCAGTTAGTTAGTCTGTGACAGTGACTCCGGACGGGATGTGTTAGTTACTAATTTTTTTCAACCCCACCCATACAACTAAAACTGCAAGTAGGTGGGAGACTGCTAATAGCAACCCACTTGGACCAATCAAACGTTTTGACTTTGTTTATTAGACTATTCCAAGGCTCCTCCATGGCTCTCAAAGCTGATGAACAACATCCAAGATTTCCAGTGCAAGGTCACCTATTGAGCGTTGATGGAGATGCTCTTATTACCACATGGCCCTCACTTGATTTTTGGCACCTCTGCCTTACCCTTAGTGATTTGTCTTGTGACCAATTTTTGTTACTTTGCAATTTTCTTTTCAAAGGAAAATTTTAAAGGGTGGTTTTTGAATGTAAAATGTGAGTTTTCAGTAAGAATTCGAAACTTTTTTGTGAAATAAAAATTGTATCCGTGCATTATGCATGGGGTTCACACTAGTCAATAATTATTTCACTATTGTTTGCTACAAATCCAAGCCCACCACTACCACCCACAACCCCATCTTCATCATAACTAACACATTCAAATCAATTCCCTTCGTATCTTCTATGATTATGTTCATAAAAACATCATGGTCCTTAGCCATGATAAACTAGCTTTTGAAAACACAACCAAACACCAACAAACCTACTATGATGTAACAATAATTGAAAACTTGAAGCTTGCAAGCTATAAGACACTGAAGATGACGAAACACAAGATACCAACTTACTAACCTGATAAGCAGAAGAAGGCATGAGAATACCAAAAATGAAATCAACAAAACACAAGATATTAGTTTGTTAGCTTGATGACAAGAAAAAGACACAAGAACACCAAAGATGAAATCAACAAAACACAAAATACCAGCATGACAACAAGAAGAAAACTTGAGATTATTAGAACAATGCACTAAAAACAAAGTAATGAAAACAATAAAACATGACACAATTTCAACCTAGTAATATGAAAAAGACACAAGAACACCACACTACTAGAATTCTTGGTTTTTCAAACTAAAAATTTTAATAAAAAAAACCAAATTTGGACAAGGGCCAAAAAAATCCCTTATCATTTTAGACAAGTTGATTTTAACATGTTCAGTGTGATTAGGGTGGTTTTTTCTTATTAGTAAAGTAAAGACCATTTGACTGGTCATTTTGATTAGTGAACCATGGATCATTTGACTAGTCAAGTTATTTAAATAATTTTTATCAAAAATATTTTTTTGTAGGCAAGTAGGTAGGTTAATGGGTGGGTAGGTAAATAGGTATTAATAATAGGTAGGTGGGTGGGTGGATAGGTATGTAGTAATAACATTGGCCATCTTGATTAAATATCCTACTTGACTAACACTCCATTGACCATTTTGACTAAAGGTGTCATGTTTCTTTCCAACTTGACTAAATATTCCATTTGATTAAATGTCATTGGTCATTTTGACCAAGGTGGTCAATTTTTTATCCAATTAGACTAGATGTCCAAGTTAACAAATAATCAAATAGGTCATTTCAACCATGTTGATTGGTCAAAAGATACACATGTCATTCAAACCCCTAGCCTTTAGGCAAAATGTACATGTTTATTAGTAAAAAAAGACCAATTAATCAACTTGGATTGTTTGAAAAACTAATAATTCTAGTAGTGCCAAAAACAATGCATTGAGCACAAATAATAAAAAGAAAAAATCTAAATTAGAAGACATGAAAACATTACATGAAAACAAGCAATTGCAGCAAGAATGCTCACCTTGTTCCTCTATCCTAAACATTAATGCAACTACTGCCAACAGGTTCACAATTTCACAAATTTGGTGCTCCTTTCCATTGCAAGCCATTTCATCATGGATATTCTTTTCTATCAAGTCGATGGCATTCTTTTTTGTTGCAAGCCATTTCCATCATGGATTTTTTTTTTAATCAAGTTGACATAAAAACAATAGCTCTCAAAAACTCTCTAGATTATTGACCTACAACCTCATCAAACATAAAATTTTAACCTTAAAATTTTTAGCTCTAAACTTCAATACTTTACACATGTTTGCAATGTGTGATGCATGTTTGACCAGTGTAGTTCACAAAATTTATAGAATACAAAACCGCCCATGTAAAGGCAACACCTATGTATGGGAGAAGAAAAGTCTATTGAGGTAGGGTATCAAGAGGTCTTTTAGCGAGCCAATACCCAATAGTCATGGTGCCCCATACCTAGGTGCATGCCCGAGTTGATACTCAACCAAAATTTCAATACCCACCCAACATTGGTTCCAACCACAAATAACAAACTACATGGAATTAATGTCCTACAACAAATACATGACATCATTATTCTAAGGCTTATGAATTTCAATGAAAGTCAAATTGATGAGTCCAATATAACCATGGAATTTCATGATATGCATACTAAGGGTAGCTTGTTCCTTGACCATAGGTCATCAAATTTCATTACTTATGGTTTTTTTAAATTTAGGATGCAATGAAAATTGCATTATAAATTGCATTTTTATTCTAGTTCCACATGAACACATCAAAAATGACACATTGTCATGTTTCATGTACATGATGAACTAGAGCAATTATTGTTTTAGGCTCAATGTAATCAATTGCCTTATCACAATGTAAACCTCACAAGTGGATCTTGCATGGGCATGGATGGTTGGGACCACTAGTGCTACTAGCTTATCAAATCTGACAAACCAAAATTGTTAAAATCTTGAACAAACTTGGAATTATTCACATTGTGACAGACATTTCTTGAACACCCACATTTCGGTCAACTAATTTGCCCAACACTTGATTCTAACCGATTTGCATTGAACAACTCTAATGTGTTAATGCTTGTTGCATATACATCTTTTAAAATGTCTTTTCATCATTATTTGACAAGCAATTATTTGAGTCAAAGAGGCATGATTCAAATAAGAGGCCATGGTGCACCCAAAAAGACCCCTAAAAAAACCTTTAAAAACCCTAAAACTTATCTTAAATGACAAAAAAAAGAAAAGAAAAATCTTAATAATAATAAAATCTAGTCAAATAAAAAAACAATAAGAAAAAACAATAAGAAATGAGAAACCAACTTGGAAAAAACACCAAAAACTAAAAACCCTAAAGAAAGTAAAAAAGAATAAAAACTGTAAAAACAAGCAAAAAGAAACAAGGAACAAACCAAGAAAAAGGTGAAGGGACAAGTGAAAATGAAAAAAATATAAAGAAATGAAAAGTGAAAAAGTCCATTTATATAGTTTCATGTAAAATAAACCCTACAAATCATTCTATTTAATCCATAGAGCAAACCCTAAAATAGGTTTGTAGTGAAAATACCAAAAATGCCAAAACTGAAAACCTTTATAAATCCTTCAAGTGACGCCCTCCAAAAAAAAAAAAGTGTGGAAAAAAAGTTTCAAAGAAGTCTTGAAATGTGCTCTCTTTTTCTTTTTTTTTTTAATTATTTTTTCAAATCTTATTTTATCTCCTATTTTCACCATTGATGCCCAATTTCATGATTTTGTCCCTACTTATGGGGACTTTCTAAATAACCAAAAATTAGGCATGAAATTGAGACATGGGATGGGATGGAGTATGGGGCTTTATAAATAACTGTATTATCTCAACATTTTGCACAAGGACCCCAAATATTTGAGTGAAGATAATACAAATAAATACTAAGTGAATGGGGGAGATCAAGGAAATGTACCCTTAGTTTCTATCTGGGTAACTATTTGTTAATTGTATCAATTAGTTGTGAGGCCACTTTGTCTTCATTTGGGTACTTATTGTTAGTTGTATTAATTAGATGGGAAGATGTGATGTGGTCCAAAGCTATTTTCTATTTAGTGATGATGCATGGGGCTAATCAACAACCACATTTGGATTCGGGAGTTACATCCCATCCATGGTGAATGAAGATTCTCATTCGATCTAGTCGTCACATCCCATCCATGGTGAATGAAGATTCTCATTCGATCTAGTCGCCACATCCCATCCATGGTGAATGAAGATTCTCATTCGATCTAGTCGCCACATCCCATCCATGGTGAATGAAGATTCTCATTCGATTTAGTTGCCACATCCCACCCGTGGTGAATGAAGATTCTC
>Ga0209611_10010027_pt1 | contig 14081 bp, 10 predicted proteins | sample S1TSphgellanicum_3_FD_187693 | JGI IMG/M metagenome (GOLD analysis project Ga0209611, IMG submission 187693) | Host-associated microbial communities from peat moss isolated from Minnesota, USA - S1T2_Fc - Sphagnum magellanicum MG (SPAdes) (version 2) | ecosystem: Host-associated > Plants > Peat... | reverse complement strand
GGGAAATATTTTCCAAAAAAAATTATATCACAAAATTGGGGGAAAAAAAAAAAAAAAGCCCCCTGTATATGTATCTGTACCACAACTATGAACCAAAAATCCGCCAACAAAAAAAAAACCAACCAATTGCTTAAACCCCACAAAGCTACCTGAGTTACAGAGGTCCTTTCTTTCACGCTAGGCAAGGTTACCAGAGGTAGTAGAGTTAAATGTTTCGTGTTTAAAAGTAAATGCCTGGAAGATTAAAAAAAGATTTCTTCAATCGAGCGGTTCGTATGCGATTACGTGGCTAGTTTATTGAACAGAAGATTAACGCAGCAGCAACCGCCGGATGTGTTGGTCGTGACCAATCAGGGGTGAGAACGTGGGCAAGAACTGACCGTCGTTCATCGAGTGGCCAGGAGTGGGGAGGTGTGGGCGGGTCCCACCCCCCCAGTTTAGCTTCCCAGCTGTTCTCCCCTTATGAAAAAGCGACCCGGAGTCTCTTTTAGTGGTTTTTTAAAAAACAATTTTGGATTAGCATTTTTTATTGGAAAAACACATTTTACACTGCAAAACATATTTTTCCCAAGTTTTTCTCAATTTCTTTTACAATATAAAGAAAATTCACCTCAAGAAAAATCTATGCTACTGGTCATCAAACAGCCCAAAGCAATTTTGAAAATTAATTAATTAATTAGGTGACAGACATGTGTAAGCTTCAAAGGTAATAAGCATGATATATCAAAATTTCAAAATCACTAGACAGCCAACAATATGATTGCCTCAAATCACTATGGGAAACTTCAAAATGACCGGAAGTTCAGTCTTCTTTTTTGATTGCCAAAAATCGCCAAAAGGTGACACAGTTTTAGACAATGCCCAATAAGAAGACCAATCTGGTGTGAAAAAATTAAAGAGCATAGTACCTTCCTTGGCAGCTTAGACACTAATTATGTTATTCGTAAAAATGTTTCACATTTTCAAATAAAATCTTTCAAATAATTTTTTTTGTGAAGGAATATTGAGAATGTTTTGGAATATTCAGGAATACTCAAATTTCTGACATTAAATCTTTAAAAATTAATCAATTATTTGACAGAAATGTGTTGAAGCTGTCCTTGTACGACGTGTAGTACCCAAATATTAGGAGTCTAGGACAAGGCTGGTATGATCAAACTGGAACACAGCCTCTACTCCAGAGCTACCATGGGTATAGTCATATTAACAATGCAACTACTTGAAACTTTTGAAGGGCTGAAACTGGACATGAAGAAACAGTTTTGTTTGTGTAGCAGCTCTGGAAGGTTTCAAGAGATTTGTTTCTCCTCCTAGAAGGTGACTACATCTGTCATTTTTTAAATGGGAACATGTGAACTTACCAAGTTCTCTAGAAAGTTCCCTACCCATGAGATCCTCATGAACCTAACTTTGTTTACCGACATATTTGCAGCCCAGTGGCAACTCTCCAGTGGCAAGTGCTGGTCCATGCAACAAGAATCTGGGCTCCCACTTCAGTGGCTTCACATTAGGAGGTTGTGATTGGAGCAGACCCTGACTCCTGAGTCCTCAGCAAAGACAATGAACTCAAAACGGTTCAAGTGAAGTACTTGTGTTGCAGGATCTGGCAAAATTATTAGTTTTCTTAAATCGTGAGAAAAGTTAATGCATGATGAGAGCTTGAGTTTATGGCACAATTGGGTGCATGAGATTTCGTTACAGAAAATTTACTGCATTGATTTCATGTAGTTTCAACATTATGACACAATCGGTACATGATATTAGATGGAAAATTAATTTACAACATAGATTTGATGCAGTTTTGATATTTGTGGCAGCTGCTTAGAACAATACCCAAGTAATTTAGACCTATGTTCAATGCTTTATTCTTTAAAATAATTTTACAGGCAGGGTGCAAATTGCAAGAGTTTGTTTCAAGTGGTTTTGGTCCAATATGAGAGCATCTCCAGCCGCGCTCCGTGCGTGATCCTGCACAGTAAAATTAGATGAAGAAAATCCAACATATGCCGGTTTGGCTCAAGAAAATGGTTTTGTCTCAACATAATTGCACAGGTTCCCATGGCTGGTAAGAGGCGCAGCAGCGCTTCGCACCTGCAGAAAAGACAGTAATAAATATGATCTAACTGCTACTCGGTGTTTCTGATTGGCCCATCATAATGATTGGTCCAGGTGGTTTGCTATTAGTAGTCCCCCACTTATTTGCAGTCCCAATTTCAGTTTTATGTGGATTGCAAAAGAGTACATAACTAAACTTGAATGTGAAAAATATTTTGGCAGGGTCACATACTGAGCACAGCTGGAGTGTGGATGCTCTCTGAGGGTAGAAAAGTTTTTTCTCTCTTCAAGAAGACAGCATTTTGTCTAAACCCACAAAACTCAGAGCTTGCAGCCCTATTTGCTGAGATTTGTATCCAGAAAACATGGATACAGTTCAATCATAACTACCATTAGCAATTGTCAGTGCGATTTGACACTCAATTGGTAAACCCCATTCCCCACAGATGATGGGTCCAGAAGAAAATAAACTCAGGTTGTAAATTCATAAGCTCTTGCTATAGAGGACTGGGACTCAGGAAGTGTGGCGTGCCTTGAGTTTTTGGTTTTTACTTTGGTGATGTAGGTGAGGTGGTGATAATCCATTAATAGCTGATTTAGTCAAATTTGGCTGTTAAAAATATGGAAAGGAAAAAATTAAACATCCTTATATATTTTTGGCCTAACTAGTTGAAGCATGTATAGAAATCTGGTGATTTCTTGGATTTTTTTCTAAATTTGGCAAAAATTTCAACAAAAACATTGAATTTTACAACAGAAAAAGTCCAAAATTTTGCAAAAGTGTGAAATTTCTCACAAAAAAAAGAAGAGGTGGTATATTGGTAAGATCCCAGTTTCTCTAATATGCTTATCATAAGTTTTCACTCAGAATTGATTATGTTCAAATCTATTGCCAAATAATAGTAACACCAGTATTTTTTCTTGTGCATACCCTAGTACTTTTACTGTTTAGACAACAAATTGTTGCAAAATTCTTTAAATTTGAGGTCTTAACTTTGATACCTGGTCTTTTAATTCTGAAATTTTTGACAAGTAATGATTATATAGATAATAAACATTGTTATGTCAATGGCAAGATTGCTTCAATTTTAAATTACTGTCATGGAAGCTCTGCTGTGAGTGATAGTTGTAGCATCCATCTGATGCATGTGGTTTCAGGTTTTGTACCATCGTGATTTGCATAGGTATTCAGATTTTGATGTAGGTGATTTTGAGTTATTGGCCATTGGTGCAAGTATTTGGATTTGTGTAACAAGCTACTCTTCACCATGCCATCATTGTGCATTGGTCATAATTTTTACAAAAATTCTAAGTAGGAATTCTAATCTTAATCTTGACCAATTTTGAATGAAGGTTTTGTTGTCTCAATCTATGAATTTGTTGGTCTATTTCAAAACATGGCTCCTGAAATGCTACCAAGTAATTTCAAATTTATGTACTTATTTTGAATCCCCACAAAGACATTCATACCCCCCATCACCAACCTTGTTTCTTGCAATGTATTTGAATCCAACAACATTGGTGGGCAAAGAAACTTTCATCATGCCCTTAAATTGCAATCTTCTTCACTTGAAATATTTGTTGGAGATCCAAATGCCATTCTTGCAACTATTGTCATAGATGTTGATGATGAATGTGTTCCTCCTCCCAAAAACCCTCAAAATGTTATTACTAATGTTAATCGCAAAGTTTAGGAAATCTGAACTATGAAAATGCCTTGGGCAAAGCTCATTTTTAATGAACTTGGGTTGGTTTCTACTGTGAGATGTCATGTTTGTACCAAAATTGAAAAGGAGGAAAAAAATTTGGTTGCTAAGTGGGATTCTATCATGAAACATGTAGGTAAAAGGAAAGTTTCTAATGGTAAGTGGATCATGGATCCAAAATGTATGCACATTCAAAATGAAATCTCTTATGCTCAACTTTTTACAACAACAACCACCATCCTTCAAGAACTAAATAATGGTCAAGCAATGGAGGACAAGCAAAAACTTGTTTAATTTGTAACTATTTTTAAATTTTTGAATAAAGATAAGCCAATGACTAACTATAAAAATTTCTAGCCCTTGTATGGGTTTTTGAAATTTTGATCTAATCCCAAGAAACATTAATCTAATGGGGTTGGTTGGGAAATTGTAGAACACATACAAAATGAAGTTCTAAAAGCTATTAAGCTTGCTGTCCAAAACTCCAACTTTATTTTTCTTACTTGTGATGAGGTCATAACCATGGATAACACAAGTTGGGCAGGTGTCCATGGCTACATTGTCTAGGATTAATGTCGGATACCATTATTATTAAATGTGCAGCAAGTGTTTTTTGAATTAGTGCTAATAGCTCGACTTTACTAATCATGAATTCTTTGATGACACAAGGAGATTTGAAACATGAAGATTTAACTTCAAAATTGTTGTATTTTGGTGCTAATGGGGTTAACTCCTTCCAAGGCTTTAAATTAGGAGGGACATTCTAGATCCAATGACAATATGCTCCATTTGTTGTTGATGTGCATTGTATGGCACATCGGACCAATCTTGCAATACAAACCTTTTCAAACGTACCTTTGCTTTTTCACATTGAAAATTTGTTGCAATGCTTGTATGGTTATTTCAATCATAACCCTAAAAGGCATTTGAAGTTTACCAAATTGGTAGAAATCATGGAAACTAAAAGCAACAAAATTCTATGGAACATTAAGATAAAATGGATCTCTATGATCAGCCTTGTCAAATGTGTACTATCTAAATACCACACTCTTCTCATCAAAATGGCATTGGATGCACCCACAACACCTTCTATCAAATCTAATTTGTTTTTGTTGATTGACGTGGAAACTATGTTTAATTTGATTGTAATGATGCCAATGTTAAAAGCAGTACATTCTTTGATTAAGTTTACACAATTAAAGGATGTTTTTTTCTACAATTTCATAACAACAATTAAAATAGGTGAAAGGGATGTTTATCGCATGTTCTATGATAGGCTCTTTTGAAGGTAATGTGTTTAACTATTTCACTACCTTGATCAATAGTGCTCATAAGAACATCAATCTTTGTTGGATTATAGATCTAAACACCAGAATTGACCATCTAACTTTTGAATTTAATGGGCAGCATATGTGAGAAACATCTTTAGATTAAATTGGGGTAGCAATTTTTGTTACAAGGGAGATATATGGAAATGTTGCATCTATGAAACAACAATGTCAAGAATCTCCCACTCAACTTATTGTTGAATTACAAGGTTGGTTCCCTACTCAAGGTTTTATGGATACATTAGGTATTGTTTACCCACAATACTAGTTGCAACCAAAACTTGAAAAAAGGTTTAATGTTAAATTGGCAACCATCAAGGTAGCCTTTTGCCAGCCTAAAAAGGTGGGACTTGATGAAGTATGGGTTTTTAGTTTGTTTTCAACTATTGTTTTTGACCTTCAAAGATCTTTGTTTGTGCTTACAATGTTAATTTGGTGATGCAAAAACCTTTTGATGTCAACCCAATCACTAAAAATCTGAAAACCTTTACTTTTTTTAATTATGAAAATAAAATCCCAAAGTATATCAAGTTGGCTGAACTTGTTGTTGTGCAAGTAATTGGTTATGTTGAAAATGAATGTTTCTTTTCTACCTTGACCTTTATTAAAACAAAATTATGGAATTGGTTAACCATGCATTTGGAGCTTGTCATTTACATGTTCAACTATAAGTTTTTCATTTTGTAAAATATTCCTTTTGGAGTAGTTATTTAAAATTGGAAGAACAACAAAATTCAGTACAATGCATAAAGTTGAGACTTGAACTACTACCAACTTGCAAGCTATTTTTTCCTTTGTATCCTTCATAATACCTATCTTTTTTTTAATTCTTGAAATTTGTTTGGCACTTGGATTTTTGGGTAATGGATAGTAATAGGGGCATTTGGTGTTGTTAAAATGATTTGGAATCTTAATCTAGCTTACAAGCAACAACAACTAGTTGGTTGTATTTTGATTGGCAAAGTGAAAGTATTGCCTTTTGTTTCCATGATCTACGATTCTTTGGAATCTACATGCAACCCCTATCTTAGGACTTACAAGGATTTTTCTTTGCATTCAATATTATTATTGACTAATGAGCTTTTTTTTTTTTTGCAAGCTAGGCCTTATGCTACAGTGGGCAAGGCCTGTTCTGGTCGAGGTTGAATTCCCTCACATAGCATGTTGCTATGAATTAAATTTTAAATAACACTCATTAGTGAAAAAAAAAACTAGATTAAGGATGATGAAATGTAACAGCAAATTTGACTCAAAAATAACTGTCAGTAGAAAATCAGAATTGATCATTTTATTTCCTTTGTTTAGAAAAAAAACCTACATATTTTCCCACCATGTAGTTGGATAAATAGACCCTCAATGTGTCCATGTGGCAATTCAAGCTCCAGCACAGACTGCCATGTAGCAAACTTAGCTAAAACTGAAAACCCTAAAAAAATAAAAACCCCCACTGGCTGGTACATGTAGTTCAGATTTCCTAGGGAATTAAATTCTCCTTTCTTTTTGTTGGTGGGCAATGGGTAATGGGGCATTTAGAAATTCATTTATTTATTTAATTATTTAAAAGGCCTTGAGGTGCTCACTGACTATAATAATAGACTACAAAATTTTATGGGAAGTTGGAATATGCTAATAAGAGGAAATCTGACTCCAACAAGCACAGATCTTATATGCAGAGTAACAGCGTAGGACCCAATAAAAGCTTGGACCTCATAATTGAAGATTGCAGTTTGTGTCAGATCTCTCTGCATGCAAATATATATGTTCATACTACATAATTACAAAACTACTTCTCAACCCCATCATGAAGGAGGACAATGATGTGCATTATTCATGTGTTCTTTATAAGTGTCAAGTGATGAAAAAACATGCAGAGGTTCTCAAAGTCTAGTTCTCAAATATTTGGATGTTTGGTGTGTTGAACAATCAATCCAACATAACACATTTCTAAACCAAGGTTAACTTGTCTTATAATATCATGATGATTCAAATTAACTAGTTGTATAACATTAAAGGCAATTTGCATTAACAATGGCTCGAAGGTGTCATGAGGTGATGAGAAGGGAACTTAATTACTGGTCTCTTTGGAGCTGGCTTTGGAGCTGGAATAGGGACTAGGATAGGGATAGGGATCTTATCCCTATCCCTATCCTAGTGGGTTTAGTGTTTAGATCCTATAGGGATCTTTTCCCTATCCCTAGGTAGTGCTTCTTTATGGAGAGGCAGATTAATAATACCCTAGTACCTAGGCTAATTAGCCACTAATTAATTATTTTTGTAATTGCTGAAATTTTTGGAAAATACCTACTTGCCATGTTGAAAATCTGAAAGAAAATCTCAAGGATACTAGGTTCATTATTTAGTATAGTGCCTAATTGTAAAATATTATTATTTTTACTACCAAACGTAAATGACAAAAAATTATTATTATTAGGCACCTTGCTTCCGAACCAGTCTAGGTACTAGGGAGTTGCAAAAACACGTGGTCTCATTCTCAGTGATGGGCCTATACCTTAGGGCGACTTTAGACGAGGGTCCAAGGTCCAAGGACCAATGAATTCAAGCAATCTTATTGGTTGAAAGCTTTAAATTGGTCCCAAGGCCTTTAAATGAGCATCCAAGACCAAAAAGTGGCAAATTGAAGCTAAACCTACATGGCACCTGTTTTGGAGGAAAATCAATTGGTTCGGACAAAAAAACAGTGCTAAAAGGAGAGCTCCTGATTTGGAGAACCAAGAATCAGGCTAGGGACCAAGGTATAGTCCAATTCAAGGATTCAATTTGCTTCAAATGAGTCCAAATTGGTTCCTAGGAAATTGGACCCTGGACCCTCAACTAAAGTGGGCCTTACTATGGGTTTGGACTTCTGAGGGTTATTTTTGAAATGATATCCTTGTACACAAACACAAAAAGGTCTCTTTTTTTTTTGGTGAAAAATCTTAAATTTCCATACCATAGCTGACACGGATCTGAAATTCCATAAAAGCCAGATCTGACTTATTTGTTGTTTAAGTGTTAAAGGTACTTTGCTAATGAGGAGATTTTTTCCTCGAAGTATATTGGGATACTTCTCAAGATCTAAAGGTGCATTCACACCTGATGTTAAGTCATTGTTAAATGAAATTCTAGGTGGCATCCTAGGTGTCACCCAATGTTAAATGGGAGATAGCTTAATGTTAAGTGAATGTTAGCTTAACATAAAATGTTCATGGTAAGTAGGTGTAAGTCCTAAATGACTAGCATCGTGTTAGGGGACTCAACACTAGAGTCCCTAACACCAAGTGTGAATGCACCTTAAGACACATATTTTGATATCTAAATCAGAAGATATCAAAATATGTGATAATAATAAGGAGCATAAATCAATCATGCCAACTTTGACCATGTGATATTTGAACATTTGCTCCTATTTTAAAAGTAAGTTACATGTGGAAAGTTATCAAGTGTGAAGAATCAATGTGTGACATATTAACAACTAATTGTAAATGAAGTTCAAATGATTACATGTTTTAAAAAATGAAACTAAACTAAAACATTGCTCATCCTAAACAAATCCAAGAATATAAATCATGGTAAATCCCTTAATTTTTTAATTTTTTTTCAAAAATATGAAATAGAATTTGAGAGGCATATGAAAGGATTAACAATCAAAGGGTATGCCATATTAGTTACTAGGTCCACCATTCTCACTTTTCTTTGAATAACATTAGATTTCATAATGAGTTTGAAAAATATTTGTTGCAAATTCAAGTGACAACCTAAAAGAATGCAAGCGTCACCAAAGTTGATTTGTCACATACTATAATTCCACATGATTGTGGGTTGCAATAGAACCTTTTCAAAACTTTCAAGTGTCGATAAAAAATATTGTTCACATTCAGTTATACCCAATATTGGGGATAAACAACTCCAATGGCATCTAGTATTACATTCCACCTTTATGAGTTGCACTACAATGTAGATGTAATTATGTCACATGCAACATTCCAATTCTCTTTGAGCAAATGGCAGCCCAATGAACCCAAATCTTCTCACCATTTAAAAAAAGAAGTAAGATGTTGCATAAAATCTGAATTATAAATAATGACCCATTTCATGTGGATTCATTGGTGGTCATATTGCATCAACCTATGGAAGGACTAAAATTTGTCACCTTAGAAGGACAAGTCATTGTTGAACAATAATAGATTTACAATTGGCTTTGAAAGTCTTTAACTACAATTATGAAATCACAAATGAAAACATTTTTCGTATGAATCAACATTAGGACGGATGGCATTGCCTCCATCAAAGGAAGTGCATTAGCAAGCCCTGAATTTGTTTGCAATGAAATCACCCTCCAATAGAATATCACATTAGATGAATCACATCATACATGATTTATAAACTAGAAAATATAAGGAAATGGAACTATCAACAAACATTCATGCAAAGTGGTTGTGAAACCCTATGTCCCACAATATTTCCAAACTAGAAATACACCCCAACAAGGTTAATGAGTCCTTCCATGACATTTACAAATTAGAAATACATACCTGGTGGGTTAATAAAACCTCCCATAACATCTACAATTTAAAATACATTCAAAATTAAGACACAAGTTTAGTGAGACCTCCCACAACATTTGCTATTGAAAATGCACACCCATAACCAAGGCAAAGAGGATCAATATTGAGTGAGATCTACAAATTGAAAATACACATCACAATAGTAAGGCAAAATGTTAATGAAATGTTATAAATCAACCCCAAATTGAAAATACAAGCAAAATTTTAAAAGGTAGATTGGTGAAGATCCTCCCACATGTGCCATTAATTGAAAATGGCAAGAAACAAACAAGTTCAATTACAATCATGCTTCCATTTGGATAAAATTACAATTAATTTGTATGATTCGAAGCAATGGCCTACACTCTATCATGATCCTTGTTAGAGACTCCAACATGAACATCTAATCCATGTGACATTCTTAAAGATCTTATTCCCTTTGGTTTTCACGATTACAACAAGCTTTTAGAACTCCAAATGTTGTTTAAGTTAATTACTAAAATAATTGTATATATTAATTATGAAAGTCTCAATTTATGAGAATCAAATTAAACAATATTGAACTATGAGGTTGATCTTATGAACAACACAATGGACATTCATTGAAAATGATGTTCAAGATTTTTTGATTTGCCTTGTGATTCATGTTTCTTGGACTTGAAATAAAAAAGCCCCATTACACCAAAACCCAGCAACTTTTTTTTGACAAATCCTATTTAATCAAGCCTCCACCCTTCACAATGTAGCCATGATGACTTTAATGAGATTATTGAAGCTTCACCCATCCACAATCCATTCAACAAAACACAAAATGAGAACTTTGATCCATGATTCAACCATGTAAAATGAAACACATATCCACTCAATGGCTATAACATTGTCACATGAGCAAGCTATGAATTGGGCAAATTGAATGACTTTGACAATGACCTCTTGAACTTGGAGAATGTACATGAACTTAACAAGGATCTAGTTGGCTATATTGGATCAATGCATGTTCAAAGTATTTAGGACACCTCAACTCCTAAAGAGCTGAAACAAAAGACTCATACTCTAGCATTGCATGACCATGTGACAAAACATGAAACACAAATTTCCCTTAAACAATTTTTTTCATTGCCTTCACTTGCAAGTCTATTTACTCGTACTAAAACAAACTTAAGAGTGCTATGAGCATACAATTTCATATTCTTAAAGTGCGCACAATCCTTTGTAGTGAAATCCTCAACCCATTTTCACCGGGGTTTTGGCATATCACACGCTGAAATTTGATACTTGCAATGATGGTAAAACCCTATTCAGTGGGCAAAAAAATTGCTTTACCATCATTGGAAACCTTGTTAACTTACCATCATAGATACAATGTATTTACAGTTATTCTCAGCCCTTGAAAATTTGAAATATTCTGTTTCCTTCTCTTTGCAATGAATTCTTTCATTTGTGCCAATGCATAAAGAAATCAATCAATCAATCAATTTAAATTATTATTTTTGAAATATTCAGTTGAGTCTGTCTGACAGGTTTTTGAAATAATAAAAAATTTGGGGAAAAAACTGCTAATTCTCAGTGACAGGTACGGGAGTCAGTTGACATGATGGAGTTGGGCTTTCCCAGCATTTCAAAAGGGCATTTTTGTCTTTTTTCATGTTTTCTTGATTCTTGAAATTGCTCCCATATCATGCTTATAAGTTGTAAGCAGCCTTTTTTTTTGGGGGTGCGAAATTTCACATGTTGCAAAGTTTCGGAAATTTTTTGTCACAAAATTCAATGAGTTTTTGAACCAAAAAAAACAGCAATTTTTTCTCAAAATTTTCAAAAAAATCTTTGAAAACCTTCAGATTTCTACTCATGGTTCAAGTAGGTAGCCAAAAAGTATAACGATGTTTTATCTTTTCCCTTTCATATTTTGAATAGCCAAATTTGGCTAAATAAGGTTATCGATATTCACCACCTCAGCTACATTGCCAAAGTGATTTATTTTGATTGCCGGTCCAAGCATTAAACCAATGGCCAACTATATGACCCAAGCTGGTCCCCCACAATATCCCAGCCTCCCTTTGGGCATGTTCCGTAAATAGTGTGTGTATCGACATGAAATATGCTTCATGGGTTGCATAAAATTGGGTGTCCAGTAAAGCCGCATGGTGAGGGGCAGCACTCCCAAAATAATAATGGGCATAGGATGCCAAGTCCGACCCCACATTTTGGGAATCTCCCCCACCCAGGGCTTTACGTGTCAATTTAATTTTGACACATACAAAGGATTTTTGTGGAAAAAATGGCAGTAAAATTCACCACATTTTGAAAATTAAATTAAATGGCCAATTTTTTACAACAGGTTTCAGCAGGTAGCCAAAATATAAAAGGATTCTTCTTAAATTTTTCTACCTTCATATCTGGTCTATAGCAAAATTTGGCTAAATCTTCTTGTGGATGATTGTCAATTTGGCTACATTACCAAAATGAGGGGATTTGGTTTTTTCCAAATTTTTGGTTTTGAAAATTTGTTGATTTTTTCCCAATTTTTTAGTAATTTTTTGGTGAATTTACACTAATTTGTTTTGTGTATTTCGAAATATTTAAAATTAGTCTATTTTTGACATGTAATCTTCAAAGTTATTAATTATTCCCCAGTGCAGAAGCATGCAAGATATTGATCAACCATAGTGAACTGTAATATTTTGATTATCAATTGATTGGTAAGAAATAATACTAAATTGGGTTTGGATTTTTGTTTGTACTTTGTGAGATTTCATCCATCTATTTCTGCTTTGGTCACTTTTACTTCATCCCGGCTACTTTGGTCACAAGACCACAAGACCAAAGTAGTGGGGATGAACAGCATCCCAACTAAACCCCCTAATTGAACAGCATGTTGCCTTACTGGAATCGACGCATTCCAAGGTGGAATGGACCCAATTGGACCCATTCCACGGTCCATTACTACGGTTAAAATATCTACCAAGTTTCCAAAAAAATGGGGTACAAAATCCCTAAAATTACTAGAACCGCACCAATCACAAGGTCTAAATGTGTCCCTTGTTTTCGGGAACTGGATGAACCAATTAGATTTTAGGGTTCCAGATATGCTCATTTCCCTTGACCAATCCGTGGCCTCCATGAGATGAGATTTTTTTTGCAGCTGTCCAAAGGCACCTTTTACAGCCCCCACTTCCTTTCACTAAACCCCACCTTTCTTCACAGTATCTTTGTTTGATGGTAGTTGAAGCTGGCATGATTGAAAGCTTGTCCCTTATAGGATGAATTTTGAAAGATGCATTCACACTTGGTGTTAGGGACTTTAGTGTTGAATCTCATAACATCATGTGTAGTCATTTTAGGAATTTAAAAACCTACTTACCATGAAAATTCTATGTTAGGCTAAAGATGCATTCACACTCTAATGTTAAGTCAGTGTTAAGTGAAAATCTAGGTGGCATCTTAGGTGGCACCCAATGTTAAATGGGTGATTGTTGTTTATTAAGTGAATATTAACATAAAATCTTCCTGGTAAATAGGTTTAGGTGCTAAATGGCTAGCTTGGTGTTAGGGGGACTTAATACTAGAGTCCTTAACACCAAGTGTGAATGCACCTTAACATTCACTTAACATTAAGCTATCACCTATTTCATGTTATGTGTCACCTAAGATGCCACCTAGATTTTCCTTTAACACTGACTTAACATGAGGCATAGATATAGTATCCTCCTTTGGCCGATGGTTAATTAAGGATTCTATATACTATGGCTAGAGCACAAGGCTTAAAACTTCTATCCATTTATAGTATTTTAGGCAGTGATTTTTTTGGTGGCAAAATGTCATCATTTTGTGAATAATATATATTTTTAAAAGGAATATTCTGTTACAAATTCCACCTTTTTGGAAAAAAATTTCAAAAGAAATTCAACTAATTAATCAATTAATTATTTCTTTCTTTCTTTCCGATTATGGTGATGTTTCCATCATGGTTTTGTTACGTAAGAAAGACATGACAATGGGAGTTTGTTGACACGATTGTAGATCTTCGTGGCCTTTTATGCCAAGTTACACTAACACCTACCTATTTCACAAACAATAAGAAAACATTACATACATGTTTTGACAAATGCATTTGGTGCATGACTTTTGGCACAATTTCTGATGAAAGCATCTTCCACAAAACAAAAAAAAAAATCATTTCATGTGTAACAAAAGTTTCTTTTCCCCTTGTAATGGGGGAGGTCAAGGATGGGAGAATTAAAAATCCTCAATTACAATATGTTCACGAGAACCATAGTCTTTGGGAGAAGAAGTTAAATAAGCAAAGGGTGCCTTATTGCAGGCAGTACAAAAGTATTGGCTACTCCCTGTTTTTTTCCTCCCTGTTGTTGGTGCTGCCCATTAAAGACTTTGGATCCTTTTATGAACATTTTGAGTCTGTAATCGACACGTAGTATGTATTACAGGAC
>Ga0209611_10010026_pt1 | contig 14081 bp, 11 predicted proteins | sample S1TSphgellanicum_3_FD_187693 | JGI IMG/M metagenome (GOLD analysis project Ga0209611, IMG submission 187693) | Host-associated microbial communities from peat moss isolated from Minnesota, USA - S1T2_Fc - Sphagnum magellanicum MG (SPAdes) (version 2) | ecosystem: Host-associated > Plants > Peat... | reverse complement strand
CGCGACGATGCTGCCGCAGGGACTGAACATCCGGCCGGCGGGATTGCTTTTGACCGCTCCACGCATCGTTCTCCTTGCATCATTGCCGATAATCTTCACTCGCCTGGCACGAAAATTTTCCAGCCGCGCACTTCAATTCTGCCCATGCGATGCGATGGTTCTGGCGGCGTCCTTTTGGATGTTCATGTCGATCTGCATAACGCGGGGAATTGATCGCGCAATCGTTGGATCCGGCGTCATGATCCTTGAACTCTGTGGTGGATACTTCTTAATCCGATCGAGCGTCAACCTCCCTGGCGGTGCGGTTGCGGTTGCGCGATTCTTAGTCTACGTTGTCGCAGCAGACGGCGTTATTTCCGTGCTCGACGTTCTTACCGGTCACGCTTATATTCAGGATCTGGTTGATTCCATCACCGGATATAATCAGGTCTGGAATTTAGACTATCGACATGGATTTATGCGAGCGCCCGGCATGCAGGAGCATCCAATTCTACTTGGAACTGTCTGCGCCTTCGGCGGCCTTCTGGCCTTGGCATTAATGCGGGGAGTGGAGCGCGTCACATTGGGAGGTGCTTGTACGGTCGGTCTGCTTGCGGCTGATTCTTCCGCGCCAATCTCGGGATTTGCACTTGGGTGCTTGTGCCTCGGCTACCATCGCCTCATGGTCAGCTTCCGCTGGCGATGGCAGCTGTTGGTGGGGGCTGGAGGTTTGTTGCTTGCAGCACTGTTCTGCGTGCATCCTGCACCGATTTCGTTCCTGATACAGCACGCCACTTCGAACCCAGTTGACGGCTTTTATCGCATGTACATTTGGAGCCTTGTTGGTCCGCTTGTGTTAGCAAACCCTTTGTTTGGGCTTGGTTTTGAAAGCGATTGGGCCGAGAAATTCGGTGCTGTCAATACTATAGATTCGTTTTGGCTGTGTTCCTCGGCTAACTTTGGCATTCCTGCGGCGCTTCTGTTCGCGTTGGTGCTGCTCACGGCTTGCATTCGCCCGGTGCGGCAGATGGGCCGATTGACTGAAGCGGACGGAAATCTCGGTCGAATACTGGGAATAATAGTTTTTCTCTACTTATATGTTGGCTTTACGGTTCATTTTTGGGGCTGCACTTGGATTCTCATTGGAATTTTTGCCGCTTTGCGCGTGAATCTCGGGGAACTCTCTAAATTGCACAGCCAAACCGCCGTTGCAAAAGGTGGTCCCATGCTGTACGCACGGACCACTTAATACGGTCAAGCGCGAGGTAATTTGCAGGACAAGCACAAGTCGCTCCAGTTGCGCGCACTGCGGGAAGCTGGATTGCTAATTAACCAATTCAGGTAGGACATGGATACATCATACTATCGACACGTTCGCAAAGACATCTCACCGCTTCTGCCGCCTACCGCAACATGTATCTTGGACGTAGGCGCGGGCGCCGGTTGCACGTTGGCTTGGTTGAAGTCGCGTTACCCCGAATCCCATACGATTGCGCTCGAAGGCAACGCGGCGAACCTTAATGAGCTTCGACGAAACGCTGATGAAACACACATAGTGGATCTCAACAGCACACTACCTGACATTGTTAGCCCCGACCTCGTCCTCGTTCTCGACGTGCTCGAGCATCTTGTCCGACCAGACGAGGTGCTTCGGCAGCTAACGGAACGAATGGCGGACGGCGGGACTGTAATCTTCTCTTGCCCAAATATCGCTCATCGTTCGGTTTCAGTACCACTTCTGCTGTTTGGCCGATTCGATTACCAGGATGCCGGCATACTTGACCGGACACATTTGCGCTTCTTTGTGCGGAGCTCAGCGCTTGCTCTCATGAATCAGGCCGGTCTTACCGTGCAGCGTGGCGTCAGGGTCGGATTGCTTGGTCCTCGCACGCGGCTACTAGACCGTTTTACATTTGGAACGCTGCGCGACCACCTTACCACGCAATTTATAATGGCCGGCACGCGCGAAGCGCCCGGTGTAAAGCAAACAAGGGTGCGTTGGCTCGCAGGCTGAAGGTTGCCCCAGTCCAAACAAAGCATGCTTGACCTCCATGTAGCCTCCGCAGGTTCGACCCGCCAGCGGATAATATGGTCTCGCAATATCAAGTCGTTGTCATTCGTAACGATTTGTCCAAACCTTCGACCTTAGCTCGGCCTTTAGTAATGAGAAAGGCATTTGTGCCTGGAGCGCGGCCATGCACAAGGGCTGTCCCATCGAAGTAATATTCGTCGCATCCAAGGGATGAAAGCAGCACATCACACCTTGGATCTCCATGATAATCCTAAATCATCAGAATTGGCTCGCATCGCGTCAACGTCAATACCGCCCCCTTCAGAGCCCGATATTCGGCACCTTGCAGGTCAAGCTTGATGAAAATGGGATCGAGTTGCTGCATGTCGATGGTAGTCACAGGGCAGCATATCTTCCGTTCTGAAAGCTTGGTGGCGTCAAAGAACATCATCCTGCTGGTGTTAATCCACTCCAAGGCGGCGTTACGATCGATTGAAGCCAATGCATCAAATTCGATTCCGCGGTATAACGGGATGAATAAATTCAATTCCCCTTCCTCGTCACCGAGCGCGACGGGCAGAACTCGTAGGCGTGGATCATCCGAATAACGGCGCGTTATTCTAGCCGCCAGACCTGGGTTTGGCTCAAAGGCAACAATCTCCGCTGTTGGCCGAAATAGGCGGATCGACTGAATGGACTGGCCCATGTTCGCGCCGCCATCGATATAGATACCTGGTGCATCCCCGCTGAGCATCCGTAATACGGCGAAGTCCCGGTCATGCGGTCGAGACCGCAACCTGTAATAGCCGTGTCACACCTCCTCAATGATCGGTTTGAACGCCGGCACTGACCCCTGAGCCGTTAATGATAGCCTTCTCAACACCTGAAGCTTTCGCGGTTTCCAAGAACTAGGGCGGTTGGAAGGATTTCAAGAAAACTCGAGTTGGTTAGCTGACGCCGAGCCGCCTGAAGTCCTGCAGAGGCTTGGCGGCGTTCGAAGTCTGATCGACTTGGAGGCTAGCAGCAACTCAAATGCTTCATCTTCCAAGGGCAAATGCTAGCCGGCTGCCCTAGGCCGTCGTCAACGCTGCCGATTTAGGCGCGACTTGCACCTGCCGGCCGAAGCCATCCTCAAACGCATCGCCATCGGAGCGGCCGGCATGCATATTCAACGTTCTGCGAATCGCAATCAGCGACTTCGTAAGGCCGACCACCTTTTCGCGTCGAATTACTGCGTCAGGGAACAATGCTGACATGGTCCTGACGTCGAGCAAAACGGCGCTTTGTATCTGGCCGATTGCGGTGCTTACATCAGGCGCCATACCCCAATGTCCACGCCGCTTGCGAAGCAGCATCGACAATCGCACTGGCTCCGGCAACCAATGAAAGAACGCCGTCGAACAATGCGGCTCGATCGGAAACCAGAAATACGGCGTTTGCACATAGTAAGCAGGCGCCAGCCGCCGCACTTCCCGTGCCATGGCCTGCATATCGTTCCAGCGGCCGACATGCTCGATCACGGAATTCGAATGAACGAGATCAAAGCTCAAGTCAGCCAGCGAGCTGAGTTCGCGAGCGTCGCCTGCAATGGATGAAAACCTTGGCGAATCGATCGCAACCTGCGTCAGGTTGACCATTGTGACATGAATATTACGATCTCCGATCAGGTCGGAAACGATCGACCAATAATCAACCTCTCCTCCGATATCGAGGATCCGGCAAATTCCCTGCTTTGCAAGCACCTCGTCAATGAGAGCGAGAAAAATTGTGAATCGCTGACGCCGGAAGACCTTACTGCCCTTCCGATCGATCCCCAGGCACGCTGCTGCCCAATTTTCAAGTGACCTTGCCACCGACCCGCCGCCCTACAAAACGATGCAACAACTCATAGTAGCACATCGCATTGGCGGCCGCCATGCTAATTTATGTTGTAATGAAGCACCGAAGCAAGGCATGGGCCAGACGCTGCTGTCAACTCAAACGGGCAACTCGCGGGAGTTGCTCCCGTCCTAGTTGAGTGCTACGGCGGTCGGTCACTGAACTACCCGGTTTGCGCCTGTGCTGGCCGACACCTGCATCAATCAATCTAGTAAATATGCATCATCCGAGCCAGAACGTTTCATTGTAGCGAAAGAGTTCAACCCTCGGAGCGGCACCGGTATCAATATTCTGCGGCAATTCATATTTTCAAGTTTACTGAAAATAGCCGCGCTAACATGCGCTTTCTTGGTAAGTGGACAACTTGAATGAAGTTTTGTATTATGATTGCGGCGTTCAACCGGTTATACATCTTGGGTGGCACTCTCGAGAGGATCTCCACTATATGAAGGCGGCGGTTCTCAAGTCGTGGCCGGATGAGCGGAGTTGGAACAGGCCGAAGACAGTGAATATCGATAATTTGAGTGCACTTGTCGTCGTCGCGAGCTATGGCAGGAGCAATGATCGATATTTGGAGCAGTTGATCGGTAAGTACCAAAACATGAGCTTCCGTGTCGATATCGTCGTGCTGTCGAATGTGACGAAGCCACTTCCGCCAAATGTGGAGCTTCGAGTGGGCCTGCCGGACAGCAATCCGTGGTCCCTGCCGTTTGGCCACAAGGCCGTATTTGAGGAGCGCGCTAACGAATACGATATATTCGTTTATTCCGAGGATGATATATTATTGTCGGAGGAGAATCTCAATTCTTTTCTTGATGTTGCAGAGAAGTTGAAAGACTGTGAAATTCCAGGATTTGTCCGAGCCGAGCGGGACTCTGCCGGAAGCATAAGCTATCCTGACATTCATAGCCACTTCAAATGGGAGGCGTCCTCAGTTGTACGGAGAGGCGGGGAAACATTCGCTTTTCTTAGCAATGAACATGCAGCATGCTATGTATTGACAAAGAAACACTTGCAACGAGCCATTGCGTCTGGAGGCTTCACCGTGGGGCCGCATGAATGGCAATATGATCTCCTCTGCACCGCGGCAACCGACCCTTACACGCAGTGCGGGTTTAGGAAGCTCATCCCAATATCCAGATTTTCGGAATTCACTGTTGAGCATCTTTCAAATAAATATGTTGGCACACTGGGCATGCCGCTAAATGAGCTAAGGTGCCAAGTTGGCGCCTTGGAACGCATCGCTGAAAGTGGAGTTGGCGCTGAGCCCGGCTTTATTAATGACACGAAGCTCCAGAATTTTCGGTATTCAAAGGATCTCTACGCAGAGCCGTCGGTGGATATTTCCGGGATAGTTGGGCCGGGTGATGGCTTAGTCTTATCTATAGGATGCGGCGCTGGAACGCTCGAATCAGGCCTTACGTCGAATGGTTGGCGCGTATTTGGTGTTCCAATCGATCCAGTAATGGCAACCAGCCCTCTCCTAACTAAAATCGAGGTTCTGTCTCACGTGCCTCAGACGGCACGTAAGCAGGTGGCGCAAAGACAGTTCGACTGGATTATTGCACACAATGTCTTGCATCTCACACCACATCCGATCGAATTGCTTGCGCTATTTAGCGACCTGCTTTCGCCAAGCGGGCGCTTTCTCATCTGCTCACCGAACATGATGTATTTCAATGACATACCTGCGAATTTGGTGGCTTACACTCGAAACGGTGTGAGCTGGTCCTACAATCTAACCGGTGCCCATTTTGCAACGGCAGCCACAATCAGGCGGTGGTGCCGTGCCGCGGGGCTCGCGGCTGAAAAGGTGGTTCATCGCTTCCCAAGAAGGGCGCGTCGGCTCGGCCGTCTTCCACGTCACGCTCTTGCCGGCCTTCTTGCATCAGATCTGGCAGTGGTCGCCGCGCGGCCACGCCGGAATTATATATGACAAAGTTACCGCGGGCGCATGCTGCCTACGAAACCCAAAGTTCAAGAAGGCGCGATTACCGAGACATCGCGTGTTGCGGTACCGGAACAGTTTAGGGTGCTGAGCTATAGGTCGTTGGAATGCCGGGCGCATATTGCACGAGGCGCGTCGCATTCTGTCAATAATGCGGTTTGCGGACTGCAATGCGATTGGAAGAGTGCGCCTTGCCACCGATATTTCGTCGTGAGTCAACGTCAATAGCCAGGGTTGCAAAATCTACCGGATTCGTGTATCCCGCGCAAATGCGAAATCGTAACACTAGCGTCGTGCGGCGTAACGTGGCCTGGAGAAATCCCGGCGCTACAAGGTGAACACGCATCGCTCGTTCCTGAATGCAGTCAAATGGTCGTTCGTGAGCGAATGGGGCGAAAAGTCACTCTCAGTCCTTTTTGGTTTTGTTCTCGCTGCGATCCTAGGGCCACGAAACTTTGGCGCCGTTGTCATAGCCGGCATCTACATTACCATCATCCGGATTTTCTTAGATCAAGGATTGGCCTGCGCACTCATACAAAAGAAGGGTTTGGCCGACGAGCATATCAACGCGGTCTTTTGGATGAATATGGCCTTAGGCCTCGTGCTCTCCGTGCTCAGTCTATTGGGTGCGCAATGGTGGGCCGGTATTAATCACGCACCCGAAATTCGTCGCCTCATTGAGGCTCTTTCGGTCACAATCCCGATCGAGGCACTCTCGGTGGTTCCGCGGGCGCTCATTCAGCGGGACATGGATTTCAAAAGTCTCTCCCTACGAGCCAACGCAAGCGTGTTCATAAGTGGCATCGTCGGAGTCTTGCTGGCCTATGAAGGGTTTGGCGCGTGGGCACTGGTCTGGCAGCAAATTCTCGCCGCCACTGCCAGCGTCCCGTTGCTCTGGATGTGTTGCCCGTGGCGTCCGCGATGGAGCTTTTCATGGAACCACCTCCGCGGCCTTCTGGCTTTCTCCACGTCGAATTTTGCCGCGCAATTGGCCCTTCTCGTTGAGGCGCAAACCGCGCCGCTCCTGCTGGGGGTGTTCCTGGGACCGGAGGCAGTAGGACTTTACAGATTTGCGGATCGAATTGTCTCCACGGTTATCGCGGCGACCACAAGTGCTATCCAATCGGTGTCCCTTCCCGAATTTGCCAGGCTGCATGGTCGCCAAACAGAATTGCAGAACAGTGTTGTTACATGCATTCGTTATAGCGCCATATTGACCCTTCCGGCACTCTCTGGCCTGGCTGTGCTTTCCCGGCCGCTGATTCAAATCGTCGGACGAGATTGGTTGCCGGCGACGGACGTGCTCATCATCTTGAGCGTGTCCGGGATGGCCTTCGTTCTTGCGTTCTTTACTGGTCCGTTCTTGCAGGCAGCCGGAAACCCGCTGCGCCTGGCGGCGCTTGAGTGGGCGCGTGCAATTTTGGGCATGATTTTATTCATTATGGCAAGTTATGCTGCCCGTGGGCTCCCATTGAGATGGCAACTGATTGCGGTGGCATCGTCGAGAGTTTTGCTGGCCGCAGGCTTTATACTGCCATTCTTTATGTGCATATTGTTGCGCGCGTCGGGCGTGCCATTTAGGCTTGTTGCAGGCGCGGTAATGCCAGCTGCTGCGGCGGCGTCTAGTATTGTCGTATCCGCCTTGTGCCTGGAGTATGCGCGGCTTATCCCGGAAACTCAATACCTGATGAGGATAGTGGCGGGCGCATCCCTGGGAGCTGTGGCTGGCGCAATTACGCTTTTCAGAACGGACCGGGATTTAAGGGTGGACCTGCAAATTCTGCGGCGCCGCACGATGTCTCTGACAAGCTCGGACGGTTCTGAAGTCGTAAGGCCTCCTTCCCGCATTCTTATTGAAAGTCGAGAGGTTTAACAAATATGCCGCCATGCGAATCGGTGCGTTGCGCCGTGACCACCCATAAAATGGCGCCCTAAATGGACAATTGATTTCGGCATCGGTATAACACCGCCACCGGATTAGGTGAGACCGGTTGGACAGTTAATGGCCCCACCGGAAACGTGAAATCTTCGGCAGGAGAATCGCGGATTTGTTTGCTCTTACTCCGGCTCACTCCCCGCCATACAAGATTTGACGGCAAGCGCTGAGCGTGCAATGGACGTATTCGGACTTTAGAACGATGGCCACGCATTTTTCGTGGCCACGCCCTATTTTTGGTGCTGGCGTCGGGAGCCGGGTCATACCGGCGTCCGCAACCCACTAATTGATTCGGTAGATCTTGACCTGGTAATCGTCTCCGTTCGCGCCCAGAACATCCTCGAACTGAGCTTCTCCGTTCAGCGCGAAGGTGGTGCCTTTGCTGTCATTGTGTGGATCATACCGCGCGTTCGAGTCATAGACGATTTCTGCGGTGTGCCCGGCCAAGCCGGCCAAAGTGTAGGTAAACTGCGCGCCGGTCGAGCTTCTACGGTCAGACTGAGCAAACAGAAAGGTTTTGCCATTATATTGTTTCACCAAGGCCATCCCAGGCACGGCGCTGTTGTTTGTTGCCATCGTCAGAATACCGTTAGCGCAGGATGTGGTGGTCGAAAGGGCGCCGCTGGTATAATTAATTTGCTGCATCGAGCAAAGTCCCGTCGTCGGCGCGTTCAGGCGGTTCGCGAACCGCTGAACCACCGAGTCGATGTATGTCAGGTTCTCTTGCGTCACCGTCGCCGGCGCTCCACCCGATTGGTCGCCCAGGCAGAATGAGTCGGATAGCGAATCGTGACAAAAATACTCGATCCCGTTGGCGCCATTGATGATGGACATCCATACCTCGGCGAAGACCTGCGCCGGGGTAGGCCGGTATTCGTTGCCGTTCACAACGCATAGATTTGCGCTGGCCACGCAGTCCCCGGTCGTTACCGTACCGCCGGTTACGGCAATGCTTTCGCTCGCAGCCGTTGCCGTCGCCGGTGCACTCATTACAGCGTGCGTTGCATCAATAATGCTGGTGATTGTGGTATTGGCAGGAATGCCTGCGCCCGACACTGTTAGCCCGAGCCAGGTGGAGGTAAAGCTCGACCAGCCGCTGGCATTGGTCAGAGTGGTCGATCCGTCCGTAACACCGCCTGCAAAAATGTTATCCTGACTCGAGAAACCCAAATTGTCTCCGCCGGCCTCGACAAAAACCCACGCCGGCTGGCCAGATCGCCCATCGTGGATGATCGCCTGGGTTGTCACGCCCTGTGCCCACACAGTGTCATTCGGCACAGACAAGAAGTCGGACTTCGTTTCGCTGGACGGAAAATAGGCGGCCTGCGGCATCCAGGGGCTCGTCGCGGGATACAGATCAAACGATCCAATGCTGGTCGCTTGCAGAGCGTCCAACATCTGCGACATGCAAGTTTGCCCATACCACCCCGGTGGCCAGAGCATCCAGGCGGTCTCGTTATACGTCACGATCCGCGTCGAATCGTAGTTGCTTATGGCTTGGACAATCGCAGGCACATTTTCCATCGTATTTGGCGGCCCGCACGACGGCTCATCGCCCGCGTTATAGCCAATCAGATTGGCCTGTGCGCCAATGGAATCCGCCAAAGCCAGCATCGATGCAACGGATGTTGGCTGATTATTTTCGTTATAGGGTGTGTTCGTTCCCCCAACGACGTAGAGATTATTCGCTTTGATTGCTTCGAGTTCACCCTTGTCGGTGCCAAAGCCCTCCGGCCATCCCTCAAGACCAAGAAAGATGTTCATCTTTGTGCCGGCGACCGCATCCGCAATCGTCGGGTAAGATCCGCTATGCCCGCTGACTGTCGGGGATTGCACCCAAACCGATAGCGGAAAGAAGTTCGGGCTCTGTGGCGGGCCGTTCTGCCAAGGGGAATAAAGGCTGCTCGCATATGCGAAGCTCGAACTAAGCATCATCGCCGCCAGCAACGACGCGCCGGCGGCGCCGACACGTATCGTGCTGTCTACCAAACCATTCGGTCGCAACTTGTCTCGACTTTTAGTCATTTGGCACGGGCTGCGATATTGCAAAGTCAACAACTCTTGATTGTGTAGGCCTGGCTGCATAGCTACCTCTTGGCGAAAAACACGCGCCTAGCCCCCTTTAGCCGTTCACGTTTCCGCGAGCAAGTTATTTTTTAACCTTTTCGCTTCAAATTTTAGCTGGAGCGTAACGTCTTGCCAGTAGAGATTGTATTGCATCGAGCCTGTGCACGTAGGTAAAGCTGTAGCATCAGGGTGTTCAGTCCAAGTTGTTCATGCCTTGTTTCAACGCAATCGGGTTGTGCGACCAGTCACGGCGGTTTCCAGTAGGGGAGAAACCCTAGGCCTTGGGAGAAGCTAGCCAGGTGATGGCGGCGGCCGGAATGGCGCCTGGGAATGTGCGAACGGCGTTATCGTGGCGTTGGCATGGCACGAACTAGCCGCGCGGGTAAAGCCGTTTTTGCCGAACACGGTGATTTGCTTTCACTCACCATAGCAATCTTGCTAATTCATATTGGTTTCGGTATATTAGGCCACGGCACCAAAATGTCATAGGACTTTGTTTTGGCACGAAATCCAAACACGACCTCATGCAATTCATATCGATACTAAACTAAATGGCGTGCATTGTCGGCGGGTATCGTCCACAAGCTTTCGTATCGAGCACACGCACACGATAGTCTGGTTGCACAATGAATCGGCGTCAGAAATTCCGCTCGAGCACCGTCATCACGTCGCCTGGCTGTATCAGGCTCTGCCGCTCCACGCGTCCTTCGATGGTTCCGTCTGGACCAGATCGGACCACCGATGCGCGGTTACGTACCGCGCGCGGCGTGAAACCACCCGCCAACGCCACAGCGCTCAGCATCGTCATGTGGGGTTGATAGGGAAACGGTCCTGGATGCTGCACCTCGCCGAGCACGAATACGGGGCGGTACTTCACCACTTCCACCACGACGCTTGGATCGGTCAGCAGTTTCCTGGTCCGTAGCGCATCACTGATCTCGTTGGCCAGCGCCCGCGTCGTGAGGCCATCCGCCGGCATCGGTCCCAGCAGCGGGAGTGCAACATTTCCACTATCGTCTATGCCAAATTCGCCCGATAAATTCTGTTCGCCAAACGTGGTCAGGCGGATTTCGTCGCCCGTGCTGAGCTTGTAGCCCGCCGCATTGATGCCCGACGAGTCCAGCAGCGGCAGGTTGGCGCCCGGCGCGCAGGCCGAAAGCAGAAGGAACAGGGCGGCAACGCTGTGCCGAAGCGAACCGCGTAATGTGCGCACGTAAAATATCTCCTGCGCGGCAGGAGCCCGCGCGGGATGTAGAAAATCACGCCATCCGGCCTGATGCAACATGCTTATGCAACATGGATCACGGCACGGAACGCCGGACGCTGGACCATCCGACGCGACTCATCCCGAAGAACTGGACTTTTTGTGCCGCGACGGTCATCATAACGGGGTTTTAAATCAGCGGCGGTTTATATCATGCTCCAATTTGCCAACCGTATATTCGCCGCCAACCGCAGCTTCGCGTAATGGGCTCATTACGATCCAAACAATCTCTTGACACCGCTGGCAGCCGCCCCCCGCGCGGGTCATCCGCCGCTTGGGTGCCACTGGCCGCCCTGCTCGCCGCCCTGCCGCACGGCAATGCCCGCGCACAGGTGCTCGACCGCTATTTCCCCGCCAATATTCCCGCCTATCAGGATTGGTTCGCCAGCCTGGACACAAGCGGCGTTGGCAATTCCTACCAGCCTTTGGGCATACGCGCCGGCAGTTTCACCATCAATCCCAGCATTTCCGAAGGCATAGGCTACGACAGCGACCCGTCCGGCCTCGCCTCGGGTGCCGGTAGTGCGGACATACAAAGCACCGGCACGGTCACGGTGAACTCGGACTGGTCCCGTAACGCGTTCAACGCCGACGTTTCGGTCGACAACACCAGCTATTTCGAACAGCCTAGCCGCTCCTTCACCACCTGGACCGCATCCGCCGGCGGCAGCATCGACTACAGCGACGACCAGGTGCGCCTCGGCTATGCCCACATCGATAGTGTTAGCTTGGCAACCGACGCCGGTACGTTTGGTATTCCCTACCCGATATCCGATCATGTCGACGATCTGCGGGTTAGCGATACAATCGGCCCTGGGCCGCTCACCCTGGTGCCCGCCTTGACCGGCCAGCTCTATCGGTTCAGCAGCACCGCCGGCCCGGAATATCTTGCCTCGCTCGGCGCGTTCGACCGCGATGTGGTTACGCCCTCCATCACCGCCGGCTATCAGTTCGCCGGCGGTCACAATCTCATCGTCATCCTCAACGACGATTACGTTACCTATGGGAGCGCGGCCGGCGGCGGTGCTATCGACAGGCCAGCGGGCTATAACGATGTGTCGATGCTGGTCGGCATCGAGTATCACCAGTCCGCACTTTTCGCCTATCGCGCACTCGTGGGGTATGAGGAACGTTTTTCCCAAGGCATCGGCAAATTCGGCGGCGGCACCATATCGGCCCCCGCCGCCGAACTAGACCTGATCTGGACGCCAACTGTGCTAACGTCGCTGACCGGCCGCCTCGCGCAAAGCCTTCAGGACGAACCGACCGCCGTTGGCCAAGGCGTCACCCAAACCAGCGCGCAACTGATCCTCGACTATGCGGTCCGTCGCAACGTCATGCTGGAAGCAAGCGCGGAATACAACCGTGCAAGTTTTCCGGACGGTGGCGGCGTGCAGTCAACCATATCCGGCAGCGCCGAAGCCCGCTGGAGCCTGACGCGGAACCTTAGTCTGTCGTTACGTTACGATTTCACACGGGGCGATGACAGCGTCGCTGCGTCGGAGGACTTTACCCGCAACCAAGTGGTTTTGCGGGCGACGTTTCATTTGTAGGCAATGTAGGTAAGAAAGAAGCCGTTCCTTTTGAAAAAAACACAAGACTTTCTCATAAAATAAGCGCAACTAGGGTGTCAGCGCGAATATCGTGCCGCAACCGCTGCCGCAACCAAAGATATTGTCCTCGCCGCTGGTCGTGCCGTAGAGCACGCCATTGCGCAACGTTAATCCAGCAGCCGGGTTTTCGCCGTCCGCAGCACCCGCAAAGGTGTAAATCGGCGTTTCCGCCCCGCTCACGGGATCAAGCTTGAACACGGTGCCACACCCGCCCCATTGCTCATAACACCAGTTCCCGCCACCATAGAATGTGGTGCCGTACAGCGCGCCGCGCCAAAATGTCACAGCAGCGGTCGGGTATGCCCCATCCGTAGCACCTCCGAAACTATAGAGCGTGCTCGCCGCGCCGGTTCTGGCATTTACCGCGAACACGGTGCCACAGGCCGGGCCCGAGCAGTTCACACCCATCACGATCGGCCCCGTGCCAAACGTCGTTCCGTACAGAATGCCGTCCCGATACATCGGGGGCGCTACCGGGCCGTTCTCGCCGTCGTCGCTACCTGCAAAACCGTAGAGGGTTGCTTCCCGCCCGGTATCAATGTCTACCCGGAACAGAGTGCCGCCCTGCGCTGGCCCCCCCGAAGACGTCGCACCATACAGCGCGTCACCATGCTGCACCACACCGCCGACCGGATAAGCACCGTCCAAACCGCCTTTGAAACTATGCAATAACGTCTCCGCCCCGGTAGCGGGATCGATACCGAATACCGTTCCGTATCCGGCCGCGCCCCCTGTCATCGTCGTTCCATACAGAGATGGCGGGCCGCCATGTTCGGACCCGTCGTCATACAGCAGCCCGCCCTGGGGCCCCGCGCCGTCGAGGCCGGCGAACGCATGTAGTACGGTTTCAACGCCGGTGTGCGTATCGATTTTGAACACGGTGCCTTTGCCGGCGCCGCCGCCCGACGTCGTGCCATACAGCATACGTGTCCGCACATGCGATCTGTCGGTCGCCCCTTTGGTGAGTCCCGCCACCGGCCACGCGCCATCGCCACCGCCGGTAAAACTATGCACAACTGCAATGGCACCGCTCGCCGGATCGAGCTTGAATACCACCCCCTGCCCGGCGGCCCCACCTTCCGACGTCGTTCCCCACAATCCACTTGCATCAAATATCACGGCCCCCAGCGGGTACGCCCCCTGCGATCCGTTCCCGGCGAACGTATACAGCGTGGTCAGACTCGTCGCATGCGCACCCAAGGTTGTTACCAGCGCGACCGCGGCCCCGCATATTGTGATGGCCTTCATTGCGGGGAATTCCTCAGTTCGTCAGATGTTCGATCGTTAACTGACAACCGGACACCTACAATGAGGCCGTCGGCGACAAAATAAAAATCGTCTGGTCGAGCGGCACGATTACGCAAAAGTGAAGCGGAAGTTCTACG
>Ga0209611_10010025_pt1 | contig 14081 bp, 10 predicted proteins | sample S1TSphgellanicum_3_FD_187693 | JGI IMG/M metagenome (GOLD analysis project Ga0209611, IMG submission 187693) | Host-associated microbial communities from peat moss isolated from Minnesota, USA - S1T2_Fc - Sphagnum magellanicum MG (SPAdes) (version 2) | ecosystem: Host-associated > Plants > Peat... | reverse complement strand
TGCAGAAGAGAATTCCTAACAGACACCAAAACGAGACAGAAGAGACTCTCCAATATGCGATCCGCCAGCAAAAGGAACCGAGACGACTCTGATTGCGAACAGCTTCCTCTTCTTCTTCAAGCTTGTCGTGCGCCTCCTACACCTCTATAGCAGCAGAGGCTGCTCCATTACGCTTGTCTTCGCAAACCTTCTCTGTTTTGTGTTCTTCTTCATTCTTCACTCCAACACAGACACTACTACTATATCTTCTCCTCCCATAATAAGACAAACGCGACGTTAAAACTGAAAGAAAGAAAATCCTCAGGATGGCATCCGTTACTTACTCACTTGCTCCTTCTTCTTCGGCTGCCAAATTCATCAGGCTCTCCTTCCTTCTCCTGGATCTCGATTTCTTTTCTCCGCCCACCCGACTGATGACACAACCGTTCTTCTGTCTTCTGACACAAACAACACTTTTCCATCGTCGACCTTTCCGAATCAACTTTCTATGCTCTCTCTACAGTACAACACACGTGATATTCCATCTCCGATCTACAAAATCTTCCCGCTTTCCTTCTTCATGAGCTTTGCAATTTCCCGCTTCTCCCTCCCGTAGAAACCACGGACAAAAAGAATTGCCAGTCACGCAAAAACAGAACACAAACTACAGCACGTTATTATTATCATGCCTGCGCTCTTTTCTCTCTCTCCATTCCTCGTTTCCCGCTCTAACACTATATCTCTCTCTCTCTCGACGTCCTTCCGAAAAAGCAAGCTATCTAATTTGCTTGGAAGCAGAAAAAGACGATTTGCTGCGAGAAAAAAATCAGGAAAAATCAGAGCATCTCCAGAAATGTCCATTTCACCATTCCTCTTGTTACAAAACATTCGAGCGTCATCAGCGGCGGCAATCGCCGTAAGTACAAAATTCCCAGGGCTGTCGTCCTCGAAGTCGGCAGACGAAGAAGAAGAAGAAGAAGGGAGAGCAGCCCGCGTCCTTGCATGCTACTACTAGCTGTACAAGTAGAGAGAGGGCTACGGACCCGCGATATGTGGCTTCCCATGAGAGCTACCGCCCGTCCGCCCGCCCGCTTCTGACAGAAGACCCTATTCGCACTACCACCTAGGTACCTAGCCTGACACCATACGAGTACTAGTGTTTTTTCTTTTCATGTTTGTGATGTAGCTGAACTGGCGATCATCCATAATACCGTTTAGCCAAATTAGGCTATAAACAGGAATCTAAGTGATTTTTTGAGCGAATTTTCACAACTTGGCGAATTTTTTTTCATAAAATGCGACGAAAAAAAACACGAAAAACTCGTGATATGTAGGGGATTTTTCCGGCATTTTTTGAAATTAAAATTATTAAATTAGCCACATCTAGAAACTAGGCAGGTCACTACTTGTAGCAGCACTTTTGTAAAAGTGAGCTACAGCCCACTTAGGACAGTCGCCATTTATTGCTAATTAATGCAGGGGATCCTCGCCAGTCGACCTGCTGAGGAATTTTTGGTAAAAAAAACACCCGAACAGGATATGGAAGTTGAAAAGTTTAAGATTCTTGCCCATTTTTGGCTACATGCTAGAACCCAATAGGGAGATCTGGCGATATTTCCCCAAAAAAAACTGCAGAATTTTGGCGACTAGAAAACCCCCCAAAAAAAGCCTCTTATTAGCCAACTCGTTAAATTTAGCCAGAAAAAAATGGCTGTATCCTAGTTAGGTGTTTTCTTTTCGAAATTACCATTCTGCAATGGATTTTGATTTCCGTTTGTGCCACATAAAATAAAATAAAATGAAAATTCTGGGGATGCTCTTATTTCAATGGGTTTTTTGTTTTAACTAATTTTTGAAATTTTATTTATTACTTGTGCCAAGAATTTGATAATTATTATAAAATCAAAAATCTGCAAGCTTTCGATTCTCAAGTTTGAACTCTAGGCCTCAAAGTTCAAGAACTTAAGGGCGACTTTAGAGGAGGGTCCAAGGTCCAGGGACCAATGAATTCAAGCAATCTTATTGGTCGAAAGCTTTAAATTGGTCCCAAGGCCTTTAGACGAGGGTCCAAGACCCAAAAATGGCAAACTGAGGCTAAAACCTACATGGCACCTATTTTGAAGGGAAAATCAATTGGTTTGGACCAAAAAAACAGTGCTAAAAGGAGAGCTCCTGATTTGGAGAACCAAGAATCAGGCTAGGGACCAAGGTCTGTTCCAACTCGAGCAAGGAAGATTCAATTCGCTTCAAATCAATCCAAATTGGTTCCTAAGAAATTAGACCCTGGACCCTCGTCTGAAGTGGGCCTAAGACTGAAACAGTCTAGAGACACTAAAGTGTGTCCCATAAACATTAAAAAAAGAGCATGTTTATTATTTTTTATAACCATTACTTGCCGAAATTTTCAGAATTAAAAAAACCATGTTGTCAAAGTTAAAATTTTAAATTTTAGGTTCAACTTGGCAGAACCTATGGAACATGATAATTGGAAAATCCAAAATCCCAAAACAGTAGGACTACGTAATATGTCTCTTCCTAATTAATGTAACTACGAATCATTACTAGCTGAAAGCATCACTATTGAGAATAATAATACATCACTACCTCTCCTATTCAATAGATGAGGTGGTGCCTCCCAAGTTCAATCAATATATATTTATTTATTTTTGCAATGAGCCAGTTTGATTAGCTCCCCAAAATGGAAGGTTCTACTTTGAAGTTTACACTTCCTCCCCTTTGGCCCACCTATATAAGTGAAAGGAGGGCAACATCAACATTCGCTGAAGCCGACCAGATAAAAGTGAGGTGCTATTGAGAACTCTTGGGGAACATGTCAGGAACTTGGGGATTTCTTTGCTTTGACCCCCCCCGCCTTTCACCCCTTCCCCACCTCCTCCTTCCAAAAAGCTTGCATGGAAAGTGAACAGTGGACATTTCACTCTCCACACCAAACACAACTTTTTTTTTAGACCCCCTTCACTCCATGACTTGACTTCTCATTGGTTGCACAGAAATTCTATTTCTAAAATTTGGTTGCTACTATTTTTGGCCTGGATTAATAGCCCTTCCTAAAAAAAACCCTCACCTATTGAGAATAAGGGTTGAGAATTGAATAAACCCATCTTGGCACATTATTGTAACTTAAGACCCACCGACCAAACTAAGAATTGTGTAACCTTTTTTTTCTTGGCACCCAAATGTGTGTTGTGTAATCATGTTCAACAAAAAAAATGCACTAAGTAATGCCCCCCCACCCTCCCCTTGTTTTCTTTTTCTCCCCCCTTTCTTGGGTGCTTTCTTTTTTATAAAGTTTGCACAGGGTTGTCATCACTTAGTAATGGCAGCAGAGTAGGTAGCTAATTTGGCAGGGGGAAGCATGATTTTGTCAGATGCAGGTATAATGGATTGCAAGTTAACACTTTGTATTTTGTTTACATAATAATTTATTACATCTCTCATTTTGAAGGTGCAGAGGTGCTTTGCCTATTATGTGCTTCTTTGTCTTGTACCCACAACTAATTTTATACAACTAACAATAGGCATCACCACCACCCATGAATTGAGTATGCTTATGAGTATGTCTTCTTACTTAAACTCTTTTGTCAGCACATGTGACTTGTTTCATTCCATACTGACATCATGAGCACTGTTTTTTCCTTTCCTGACAAATTTTGTTGGCCCCTGCCTGCCCATCCAGGCAGGGATGTTGTGTGAAGATCAATAGAGTACAGTAGGGGGCAACAATCATCCATTTCTTTCTTTCTATTCATCCATGTGCTCTGTAGCTTAGGGTTTAGGTTTGAGGTGGTCCAAATTTGTGAACTTTCTAGGAGTTTAATAACAACACATTGACAAAAAAATGGTGGGGAAAATAAGAAGCTTTTAGATGGTGGTAATCGAAGTTCGCTGCACTTTCTTCTAAGCAAAAAGATTTTTCTTTTTATTTTTTTTTGGTACATAGTGGTTTTTTTTTCCATGTCTGTTGCATCCTAGTTGCACGCACTAATGGTAAGCTTTGTTGCATGCATATCAGTGAAGTCCTAAAACACCTTGCAATATCACACAATTTGCAGTAATAGGCACTCCAGAATGCGAGAAGTTAAGTTTTGTTGTGTGATGAAATGCAAGAACGACCACTTGTAATAAACAATCAATTTCTTTGTGATTAGTATTTTATGGTTTTTTGTGGTATGGTGTTTCCTCACTCTCATTGTGTCACTTTTGGTTTTTGGGAACTAACAAAATGGTTACCTTCAAAACACTTACAAGTTGAGACAATGGTTCCTATCTCATCATCTTATCCTCCTTCCCATGACTTTTATATGTCTTAGTAGCTAATGTCACATGCAAAGTAAGGCAAGGAGATCCTTTTAGCCAACCAAGCTACAACACGTTCTTTATGATGATCACATAATTAAAAATGGTTTTGTTTCACAAATTGTTGTTGGGTTGCAGCTAGGGATGAAGTCATGGAGTTGTTAACTTGCTAGTTTGTATTATAAGGAGAAATCAATTTGCATGATGATAGAGCTCCATCTATGCAAGCAAGAGGATATTGTTCGACAATGGTCATACATGTATTCATAAATTGAAAAGAAAATTTGTTGCACCTTTTAACAATACAATAGGTCCATGCTAGTTCTAAAGTTAAGAAGGTCACAATTTGAAAAGATGACACTCTTAATTGAGATATAAAAAAAGATGTGTCCTAAAATTTGTGCAACAATGCAACCTATTTTATAACATGTTTTTTTCTCATAATGTTGAATTCTTGCAGTCAAGTCCATTCTTTATAAATTGTTCAAGATATAGTTAGAACATGGTTTTGAAAGGAAGCTGCTAGAACAACAGCCTATTGTCTTCTAGGTGCTCATCTTTCTGCTCAAAGATTGAGCTATACATGTTGCATTTTTCTATAGCATGCTCCAAATATGATGGGTATTTTCAAAAAATCATTAAGTTGAAAGTGTGTATTGTTATGGGGTATGAGGATGAATCCTCAAATTAGCTCTTAAGACTATAATGACAAATGAATGTTTATAGTTTGGTTTGTACATTTGAGTATTTCCATTGTATGGTTTACACACTTTGTGTAAAAAATGGAAGTACATAGAATATAAAAAATATTCACACATCAGTTTTCGCTCATTTTGAAATTAATTTAAAGATCGCATATAACTAATTTGGGCCTTAACAATAAAAGAAGTTATATAACTCATGAATATGAAATTGATTTATTTTTTATATATAATTGTACACCAATAATTTGATAAAAAATTATTGAAAACACCTTGTTTAAAAATAGTTTACCATTTTTCATTCATTTTAAATTTCCACTTTATTTTTGTAGAATGATAAAAACAATGTTTAACCCAACTTATCACAGCTTTAATATTGGGTTTGCAACTAAGTGTGGAATGCAAAGCACATGAGGCCAAAAGAGTGTTTCTGGGAGTGAAACACACTTTCACAAATGAGGGAGAGTGCAAAAGATTGAGCCCAATGATTCCCAAGTGCATTCCCATTTTGGGAGTTGCATTAGTGTGAAAGTCCCAAATATTTACAACCTTAGTTGAAAAAACAAACAAACATCAAATTTAGTCCCCATGAGACCATTGCAAAATTCTTGAAGTCTAGATGCCTAAAGTGCCTTCACATTGTTTATTTAAACCTAAAATGCATGAGTTATGATTTTTTTTAAAAAGGTCAAAAGTCAAATTGAAAATTTGACTCCCAACCACAAATCCTTTTAAATCAAAGGTCAAATGAACTCTGATTGGGGCATGCAATGCACCATTGGAAATATCTTTTTGAGAACTATAAAATATTGCCCTTGCATGCTCCAAATAGGTTTGATTTGAGGAAGATATGAACATCTAAAATTTTGGGACAACAAGAATCCCAATTTTGAAACTCTCACTCGGGAGTTTTAGGAAAAATGTCATTTGGATGTAGCCTTCATGGAGAGTCACATAATATACTATAAAGAAAAGAGTTGTGTCTCCTTCAAAGGTTGTGAGCCATGTAAAACTTGAAGATGTCCTTACTAAGTTTGTCACACCATTTGCTTCCAACTTGCATTAACTGTCTTCTTTGTTTAATTGTGGAGGTTATTTTCATATTGAACTATTGTTTGTGAATTCTTCCTAATCCCATCTCAGAGCTCTAGCACATTCTCTTACCCCACAAAGTGTTATGAATTAAAAATGTGCCCCATCTTTTTCCGTTGTTTCACATTGGGACCCACATTTGGGTTTCTCAAGGAGTTTGGGGGTGTGTCACAATTACATTTTTAATGGGAAATTTTTTTAGAACTTTAAAATATCATAATCATTAACATTATTATATCATAATGTATTATCGAACATCTATTCACTTAATATTAACATCATGTCTTTAAAACAAATTGAAAGTTTTCAAGGAAAAGATTGTTCATTATGGTTTTTTTTTTATGTGAAAAAATTCAAAAAAAAATTCCCATTAAAATTAATATTTTTAAATATTTTTGTTATGTTATAATCTTTGTGACAATATTCTGCAAATTGAAAAAGTACTCCAATCAACCATTACATTGTTCAAATGTGCATCAATTTCTACACATAATGAGAAATTAGGATGTTATCCACCTTTAATTACATAATTATATCATAAAATCTTCCCCAAATATCTAGAAAAACACAAAAATGCACTATAATGAAGATTATCAAACTATGATTCCTTTTCGTGCACATTGTCACTACTACAATTCATGATTTTTCAAAAGGTTCAAATTGATTAACAAGTTTTTTTTTATTAATGGACAAGTGCATTTTGACTACAACTTCAAGGCTTGAATGACATGTGTGTTTTTATCATTAAACTTGACTAAAATGACCTATTTGACTATATGTCAAATTAAACATCTAATCAAGTTGAACAAAATAATGACCATTTTGGTCAAAATGACCAATGGCTTATAATCAATTAAGACATTTAGTCAAGTTGAACAAAAAAAATGACCACTTCGGTCAAAATGACCAATGACTTATAATCAAGTTGGACAAAACAACATGACATCCTTAGTCAAGATGGACAATGGTGTTTTAATCAAATGAAACATCTTATGTTACTTAATTGGTCAAAATAATTACTAATTAGGCTACACAATAACCTAGGTCTACTTACATTCCTACCCACCTACCATCTTACAAACCTACCTACCTACTTCCTACTTCCCACTTACCATTTTACATACCTACCTACCTACCTCATACTTCCCACCTACCATCCTACATACCTACCTACCTTGTACTTCCCACCGACCATCCTACATTTTCCCTTATTTGCCTCCTACTTCCCACCTACCCTCATATACCCTTACTTGCCTTTTACTTTCAACCTACCATCTTAAAACCCTACCTACTTACCTTTTAATTTCGACCTACCATTTAAAACTCTATTTAGCTCCTATTTCTAACCTACCATCATAAAACCCTACATGCCTACCTCTTATTTCCCACCTACCATCTTACATCCTTACCTATTGACCTACTTATAAATACCTATGTACCTACCTTTTACTTCACAACTACCATCCAAAATCCCTACCTACCTACCCACTTACCTACCTAGTTTCCTACCTACCTACCTTTCTACCTATCGAACATCATGCAACTTACTTGCTAATTATCCAATTTTCTTACTTACTTACATAATTAATGTTGTGAAATAAACAAGTGAAATAAAAAATTTGACAAGCTTGATTAGCTTTGGAAGGTGTAGTCCATTGGTAAGGACTTGGTTTATCATTGAAGAGGTGAGGGGGTTCAATTCTTAAGACTTGTAACCTATATACATGTTTAAAGGGTTAAGGTAGGGTAGGTTAAATAGACTAGGTTAGGTTATTACCTACTTACAACCTTTTTACGACCTACCTAAACTTAGATACAAGCTACCTAGTTATACCTACCTACACAATTTTATTTTATTTGGTAACAATCTAGAAAAAAATTGGGTAGAAAATTGATTAGTCAAATGGTCCACTATCCATAGTTAAAATGATTAGTCAAATAGTCCAATAGTTTCCCATCAAAAAGACCACACCAATCATGTAAAATAGGCCCAAATCAATTTGTTCATATTGACAAGATAGTTTTTTTAACACTTGTCCAAATGGGGTCCTTCTTGACTAAATTCACTAGTCAAAATAACCTATTTTTGTAATAGTGCATACCATGGAAACACTTCTCTCTTAAAAAAAAATTTTGATTTTTTCCTTTCAATAGGAAGTCCTTTATTTCTTGACTTTATTCAAATATTTGAAAACAACATGTTTTTGTTTGTTTGGCAAAATATCTTTTAAATTCAAGAACCAATCTAATTGTATCAAATGTGGTTTATATTTTTGCGTTTAGAACCATTCATTCTAGGATTTCTTTTGTGTTTATATTTTGGGTTTGTTGCATTTGGTAAGTAAATTGCAAAAATTGAAAACATTCATGTTGTTTGATTTTGAGATTTGGTTCTCATAATTTGATTTAATGTTTGGGTGGCAAAATGGGTGAAAGATAATTTAAACGATGACACTCTTAAAGGTGAGGTACAAAACTTACAACCATGTGAGGTGCATTAAGAATTAGTAGCATGTGTTAGATTATTTTATCCATGAAGAAGTCCTTGTGATTCATCACATTGAAATAAAGTGTTTACTTTTGGATCCTAGTAGGAACCTAATACTTTGCACCAACTATTAACAATTTCTATGAAGCTTGTAGTTATTTTGAACATTCTATAACATTTTGGGTCAAATTAATTAGGATAACAAATTTGACAATAATATTAACAAAGCCTTCAATAACTTTATCACTATGTCATATGCATTTCTATTCACAATATTCACTTTTTGATTTGGATAAGCTATTGAAATTATGGAAAAAGGAAGACATTATATGAACAAATGATGTAGAGGCCTCTCTAATTGTGCATGAACCCAAAATGAAAGTACCTACTATGAGCTTTTGGATTCAAGGTTTTATTTCTTACCTCTTTTGTTAATAGGTTATTGGAGGACACTTCATTTCATTGTTGTCTTGTAATATGTTGTGAATTTGACAAATGTGTTATGTTTTGAGGCTTTCAAGTTCATTCACCAACTACCTTGTGTCTATTGACCCTATATCTAATATGTTGAAACCATTAAGTAAACTTGATAATTTCTATAATGGTTTGCCCAAGAATTTATGTGGATTATTGTATATTTATCTAATGATGTCAATGGGGATTCATGGCAACTTGTCATTGCCATTCCTAATGAAGCTGATGTTTTTCTTATGTTTTGATAAACTTTCATAAGGTTATAATTGCACTCTCATTTGAAGGTGTTACCTTCAAATGGTTGCTATTGAAAATACTCAACAATTTTTGTAGATATATATGAATTAACTTTATGTTTTAAGCTTGAAGTTTGTTCCATGGATATAGGTGGATTTGATAGCTTATGTTGAGAAACATGAATTTGTGTTTAATGCAATTCTAGATCAATATGTAAACAATGATGAAGTAAATTACACATTTCTTTCAAATTTGATTTACATTTTTCCTTGAGTGCACTTACCATTATTTAAGTTCCCTTATTAATGATAATGTTAGGTGTGGTAGCTATATCAAACAACAATGGAAGCAATTGTACCCATAATTTTTCAATGCACAATAGCAACTTGCTTTGCGTATAAGCAAATAGATAAGCACTAAGGAACTTTTCCCCTAAGCCTCATTATGTCACGTTGGTGTTGGTCCTATTTCACCAACTTCCATTGATGTGTCATGTAGCCCATTGTGGCACATATATGGGTTTTTTAGGAATGTGCCTTATGTGCTTTAGAAATGTGCTTTGAAGGTTTTTCCAAGTTGGAGCCCTTGTTTGCATGTTGCCATCAAGAGAAAGGTTTTTGTTAAACTTGAGGTCATTGACAACTTTGTGATTCTTCACTCATCAAAAAGGACATCCATATTTTTTCCCATATGGTTGGTAAGGACTCTTTTCTTGCTTGATTGTGGGCTTGCTTTGAAAGAGATCTAGTTATATTGGTTCATTGGCATGGAGACTAGGCTTGCAATGATGGTCACATTGGTCTTTTTTTGTTCCTACAAGTTTCTTTTTTACCCAAGTGTTAAGAAAATCCATAAGGTAGAATTCTAGGTTAGGGTTTAAGATATACAATTTTGGACATCTAAATTCCATGTTTTGCAATTCCAAAATCAAAATTCACAAATCTCATTTTCTTGCCATTTTGATTCAAAATGTGTGTACATTGATAAACAATAATTGTTGATCAAATCCATGACATATCATTTGTTGGTCAAATCATTGATACATCAATTCCAAGTTCAAAATTCATGAATTTGATTTTTAAGGCATTTTTCCAATTCCAATTTCACTTTCAAAACTCATAAATCCCATTTTCTAGATTTTTCCCTGTTCCAATTCCAAGTTCAAATTTAGTTCAGGAAGCCCAACAATTTACAAATCACAATTAAATCATATACGGACTAATTCTATTTTGATAACATGTCAATCCAAAAGTATATGTCCTAAATTGATATTCCTCATGTTTAAACTACCAAACCATGTACCTTGCTTTTGTTTCCCAAAAAAAATGTAGCATTTAAAAAGATCCATGACTTTGTTATTGTCTTTAAGAAAATATATGTTTGCCTTCTTTGCACCATATGTTTTTATTTTAATTTCGGGGAAATATTTCTTTTCGGTGTAAATTTTGTTCATTTTGCAAAAACATTTGAATTTTTTTGCCTCAGATAATTTTGCCAAACTTTGAATCACTCAAAATTGGAAAAAAGACCATGTTCATGACAAAAAAATTTTGGGGGTCAAATTTTTGCATTATGCAAATATTAAAATGTAGTACAAAATTTCTTTGGTCACAAATTCTTTGTTTTTGCATGTTTTTTCATCAAATGCTTGAGAGAGAAAAAAATTTACAACTATATTTTGGACCCAATTTTTAGTTTGGGGGAAATATTTCATCACTTATCTAATGTTTTTACATTTTTTTGAAAACATTCCCCAATTAATGTTAAATATTTCTTGAGATGCTTGCTCTTAATGTTACATAAATTTTTTGAAGAAAAGAACATTGCCCATGAATTCTCTCTTCCCATACTATAGATCATACTTGCTTCTAAGAATAATTTGGGCATTTTTTTTAAAAAAAATCTAGTAAAAGGAAAATAGAATTGAGCTATCTAAAAACTTGAATATCTTCACAAATTGAAAATAAATGTAGAAAAAATCATTGAATCTTTGTGAAATTTTGTTGATATTATCAAGATAAGAATTCTCATGGTATAATAATAGGAAGGTTGTGAGTTCCAAATGGTAATGTCATATATCATAATGCTAGGATTGATAACTTAGTGCACAATTTTGTGTTTTGTTTCCTTGGATATCCACCTCTTTGGGCATAATTAAAGGTCAAACCCTAATTAGTGACACACTGAAGGAAATGATGCTCTTCATATTTTCACCATACCAATTTTGTGTTTAATTTGCATTGACAAGTACCCTAATGACTAATCATGTTCTTCAAATTTACACATTCTCAACCACACCAAACTTGTGTTTTCTATAGACCCATAGCCCAAAACAGAGGGCAGTAAAAGCCATTGGGTGGGGACCAGCCTTTTTTTTTTGCCAAAAAGGGAGAAAATAAAAATTCAAAAAACATATTGTTGAAATTTTGCAGAAAGGGAAAATAAAATTTCAAAAATTTAAAAATGAAGGTGATTTTGAAGGTTCTCAATTGCTAGAAGTGAGGGGAAAAAATTGACAAAAATCACCAGATTTATATATTTGGTCCTCAGTGTTGCTTATCTATTCTTGGAGGCAAGTTCCACTTGATGATTTTCCTTACTAGTATATTTTCATCAAATTTCAACCCGAGATATATGATTTCAACATACACTACTACATTGGCAGCATCAACATTAATTATATTATTTTGAAAAATGTTGAAATTTTTGGAATTTTTTTTTCCAAAATAACAAAAAATTGTGAAGGGAATTATTGAATTTTCAAGAATATTCTATCTGTCAAAATGAAAATTTCAAAATTAATTAATTATTCAACAAACATGTGTCAAAGCTACCCAGGTACTACTACCATATGTAAAGGATCTTTCTGGAAAGACAAACAAACTTCATGCATTCTGTTTTGTGTATTAGAAAACTATTTGGAGGACAAACAACTCTCCATGGAATTCTGCTTCTATATTAATGTGAATTCTTATAGCTAATGAGGTGCATGTGGAGAAGGACGCTCTCTAGCTAGCACACCCAAAGTGATGGTCACCTTCTAAAGGTTTAACTAGGTTTATCATGGAAGCTTTTGTGTCAGCTGCTGCTTTGGTGCTATCTAGGTTTATTTGCATATGATCATTTGTAAGCAAAGCTAAAGCTTAATAAGGTAGCTATTCTTCACCTCTCCTAAGGAGATGCCTCTCAAGTTCAATTCTTTCATCTTCATTTATTTTACTTTTTTTGCAACGAGTCAAATTTGCTTGGCCCTTCACTCCAAAAAATGGACACTATGGAAGCTCCCCAAAATAGAATGTTCTATTATGAAGTATTGAGTTCCTTGCCTTTGGCCCAGCCATGTAGGTGAAAAGGAGGACAACATTTGCCAAAACATATGGGATAAAAGTGAGGTGCTATGGAGAACATGCTGGGGAACACATTGGGAACTTGGGGGAACATATTGAGAACTTGATGAGAACCCCTTGGGAACTTAAAAGGAACACAGTGGGAACACATGTTCAAGCGCATATGTTTTTTTTTTTTCCTTTTGAGTGACTTCTTCAGAATCTAGGCTACCAATTTAAAGCTATGTGAATGATCCAGATTCCATACATGAGGCATTAAGCAAATTGTTACTTATTTAAGGCAATTCATTGGGCACTGGGAAGAGCCTTTGCATCACTGTGAAGACTTGCTCGTTTTTCTTTTTGGTTTTTTTAAAAAAAACTGTATTTGCAGATGCGCTTATAGAGCATAAAAAATCCGTGGGCATTTTCCAAAAAAAAAAAAAGCCCGACTCTTTTGGAAATGCCCATCCTTGCTTTTTTCTGTCATACCCGGCTGATACCCTCCAAGCATTAGAGAAAAAAACTTTAAAATAAAATATTTTATTAGCGGTTTCTACACTTAGTAAAAAACCCTTCACAGTGGGCTTCACCAAGTGCAACTATGTTATAACCACTCGTACACACGACTCTACCAGAAACCCTAAAACCTTTCAAGTTCCTTACCCTACACAGTAGTACTCAATTGATGATGAACCTTCGCCTCCACATCACCAACTCTATGACTACAAAGCTATATGCTACTCCTAGATACAATCCTCTACTCTATTGAAAGAAGTGCAAAGCCTTGTGTGTATATACAATCTTTTATTCTATTGTATGTGCAAAACATTGTGCATCTTCAATCTTTAACTCAAAAGTTCTATTGTGTTGCAAAAGATGGATCAATTTGGTGGAGCAAGTTCAGAAATTGAGGGTTACAACAAATAGTCAAAAGGACATATGCATTTCACTCGCCCTTTGTTCTTGAATTCTAATTCACATCTTGCTCACTCTTCATTTTTACATTGACTACACATTTTTATTATTTTTGAGTGACCTTCAAACTGCAAAACAAACTAGTGTGTCAATTTGTTAGTATATTTCCATGTGCTATCCACATATCAATGTTGATAAATTAACAAAGAAAAATAATCATATAATTTTTTTTCAAATGTTTAGAATTTTTTTTCAAAACATTCAAAAAATATTCGAAATTAAGCAATCGTTTAAGGTGGGCATTGTTGGCTCTAATAGCTTGCTTTATTTAGGTTTTTTTTAAAAACCTAGGTGCCTAACAAACTAGGTTAGGTTTACCTACTTACTTACATATGTACCTGCCTATTTAATCCTTGTCTACAAATTAAATTATATTATTGTTCATTTTGATTGTTGTTTTGACTAATAGTCAAAATGACAGCTGGCCAAGTTGAAAGTCTTGAAATGATAGTTGACCAATCAATATGATTAATAAAGAACCAATAATGA
>Ga0209611_10010024_pt1 | contig 14084 bp, 15 predicted proteins | sample S1TSphgellanicum_3_FD_187693 | JGI IMG/M metagenome (GOLD analysis project Ga0209611, IMG submission 187693) | Host-associated microbial communities from peat moss isolated from Minnesota, USA - S1T2_Fc - Sphagnum magellanicum MG (SPAdes) (version 2) | ecosystem: Host-associated > Plants > Peat... | reverse complement strand
CATTACTTCAAGTTTAAAAAATCATCTTTGAGTAATGAAAAAGTAACAAAAGAAATAAACTTTCCAAATTATAAAACATGTTTTTTTTTTTTGGACCCCTCCTACTTTCAAACCTCATATAACTTTGTTATTTTTTATTAATTTTAAACGATTTAAAGTGCTATAAGAGTGGCACTTAAAATTCTAAAAAATATTTTTGAATTCTAATAACAAAAAAACAACATATAAGGAATTTCGTGGGTGTTTGGGAACCAATCTTTGTAGCATTTGATGGTTTAATTTTTGAGTTTTTGACCCCTCTATTTTGAGGGCCATAACTTTCTTAATTCTAGTCAAATTTTGATGATTTTTAGTGCACTAGATGTGCCAATAGGAGGGGTTCAAGTTTTTTTTAAATGCTAAAAACAATGGAACCCTCCCCTTGGATTTAACTTGCTTTGAACGTTTAAGTGTTATGGTTGCAATTCAATTGCAACTTATGAACAACTAAAAGAATTAACCCATATGCTTTGTCTTCGAATCCCATGTTATAAACTATATAAAGAAGGTTTGTTATCTTATGTTTTCACATTAAAATACATGTGCCATTTTGGGATGAGTTGAAAAAAGCTTAACCTAAAGGCAAAACATAAAATAAAAAATAAAATTTCAAGGCAATTTTTTAGTGCATTTAGTCTTGTGCTTTCCTACTTACTTACATAGTTAGGTAAGTATAGTAGGTCGTACTTTTTTAACTACCTAAGTAGGTAGGTAGGTCCTAAATAAAGACACAAGTATGTAGGTCTTAAGACATACCAACCTACCTACCTATGGTTATGTATGACCTACCTAGTTTCTAAAATAAATAAATAAATCTAAAATAAAATTAATATGCCATGTGGCAATTTTTTTATTATGCCATGTGTCGCAATTTCAAACGGTCATTAATAATCATGATGCACGATGGAGATCAATATTTCAAAATTTTTATTATGTCCAAAAATCTTCATAATGCCACGTGTTAAATTTTAATGGATGGATGATATTTGATGATATCAACATGACATCATGGGTATAGTTATAATGGAGCTGAATAGTAGTTGAAAATGAGTTGTTTTGATCAAGTTGCAATTGAGTTATAGTGAGTTGCACCATATATATAGTGAGTTGAAATTTTGCAATTCATGCAACTTGTCCATTAGAACTCATGGTGTATATATATAATGAGTTACAAGTGTCCATTGCAACTCAAAAATTGAGTTGTAAGGCTAGTTGCAAAACACCTTTTTTTCTTTCTCATAGTGACATAAACATCAATAGACTTCCATGGTGATGGAGACCATATTGTTGGCCAATAATGTTGAATGCTAAGTATAATGGCACATATAAATAAGTAGGGGGTTCATGTGAAGCCCATGTGAGTGGCAATAGTTCACTACATTGTTCATGAACAACAAAAAACTCATTGAAAATCGAATCATCATACTTATAGAATGGATTGACATAAAGTTGATATAATTCAGCCTTTGTTAATTTCACTACGTTTAAGTATTCACAAATAGAAACATTTCACCTAACGCACCCCTAGACTCTTTGATAAACTCAATTGCGAGTCTAAATGTGAAAACAATGGAAGGATAAGGAGTTGGGGCACGTTCCTTGATTTGTAGCACTTTGGGAGTAAAGGGGCACGTTGGAGCTTCAAGATGGGGAAGAGTGACAAGCAATTCAATTATTCACATGGACCTACACAAAACAAACAACAAGTTGGTTAGTGCATAGTTGGAGCATTTCTGGTGCATGGATGAGCCATGGGTGAACACGGACTTTCACAAGACTCACCATAGCCTGGACTTGGGGGAAGCCACCACCTTCCCCCTTATTGTATATTCTATGCCTGGCCATGGGACCAGCACTCAAATGTCATTTTTTTCCAAAATTGGGACTCTTACGACTTTGGAGGCCCATAACTTTGTGTGTAGACTTCCGATTGAGGTGAGGTTTGAAGTAAAGTTGTTGAGAGCTTTCCAATGGTATGTAGCACGCCACTTGTACATAAGGAAATTTGGGCGATTTCAGACTTTTAGTGATTGGGAATTAAATTGGCAATTTGACTCCTAGCCCCTCTTTTGGCCATAACTTGGGTTTTAAATACTCGAATGGGTCATGCAAGCCCATTTTAGACATTTGCGTTCTAAGAGTTTTCCAATGATATAAAGAACTTTTTAATCCAATGAGTCTTGCCCCTTGCAATTGCCCTTTGAGGATTCGGAAGTCCATTGGGACTCAAATTCCCAAAGTGGGAGCTCATTTGGGAAAGTGGGGGTTCATTCCATCACACTTTTTTGCACTCCGGGGAGCATGAAATGTGATTCCCGAGCTCTCTTTTGGCCCACACCTTTGCAAGCCCTTGCTTTGGTTGTAAACCCAAAGCTAGGGTTACGACACCACCTTTGAGCATATTTGATTAATGTGTGCATTACTTCCAACATTGGAAGGATGCATGGTAAACATAGAACCAATTCCAAATCACACAAAATATCCAAATTATTTCAAACATGCTTGTTTTTGGATGCATCCATGTACATTTTGATAACCAAGGACTTATACTCTGCTAATAATCACTTCAGGTTTAAACATGGATATCTATTGGGTTTTGATGTTACACATCAACTTCAAGCCCTTGGTCTCTAATATCTTGGCAAGGGTTAGAAATTCTAGCATTTTTTTTGGACTATGAAAAAATAAAATGTAAAAAGATTGTAACATACCTTGAATGTACATAACCAAGGACATTGTATTCAACATTAGGACATCTAGATTAGTTCAATGTGCTACACAATGGACACTGATGAAATAAGGGGTAGTATGTTCTTGTGTTTATGTAATCACCCTAGTTCGAATGCCATGGAACACATAATCACCATCACATCCAAGGCATACCCACTTGGAGGCCATGGCTTCATCAGTAAGACGAGATACACACCCATGTCATTCAAAATGATAGCTTTAATGTTGTCTAATGTTGTTCCCATCTCAACGTTTTCAAGGGTTAATAAAATTAGAACTCGTTTCCAATTTTCATCACGTATGCATGGATGTTGATCCATTGCTGAACATCAACAGTGGTCATTTCATCTACACTAACAACATAATTAACATTTGAAATAATAGATATTGCTTTCAACAGGACAACATCATGCATGGCTTCTATGATCTACCAACCATTACTCTTAGACTAGTGCTTCAATGGTGTGCTTTTGACCTTCAACAACAAAAACAATTCTCGTAAAGACTCATATTCTAGCATGGACCTACATGCATGAGTATGTGTAAAACAATAGCAAATTGAATGAATTTCTTTTGAGCACCAAAATGAATCCATGACTATATTAAGGTCATAATAGTTTTAGAATTCTACCCAATGAAAGCCCTTTCATTCTTGTAGTGTGTAGCATCATTGTAGTAGTACTAGTCACCAATTACCACACCCAAACTAGGTACAATTGCTTTTCGATGACCGACATGCATATGTAACATATCAAATTTAGGAGCCAACAACTCTGGTTTTCTTGAAAATTTGCTGCAGACAGTGCATCGAACTTGAGAAACCAAACCATCATCTCCAACGACGAGTTCTGCCCATGGAAAATGATAAGCCCATGTATCTTTGAAACATACGAGTTTTTTCATAGGATCTTAGGTTTATTTTCAATAGGTAGTTCAAAAGAATCTAAGGGTTCCATTCCATAACTTTGATGCTCTCAGAATTAGTGCTTGAATGCAGACAAACTTCTATTCCGACTTTGATGCTTTTAGGAATGTTGTTAGAAGCTTTTTGATAGGAGTTAGATCCAACATGGGCCATTAATTTAATGCTAGGATTTGGCTCAACATTGAAAAACAACTTGAACTTGAAATGTTTTAGCACCTGAAGAGGAAGAGCCATTGTTCTATTAAACCCTACATTGTTTGTGGAACCCCAATTCAACATATACATTCAACAAACATGAAAAAAAAAAAAGGAGAAAGGAAACGTAAAATGTGATTGAAGTTTTTCGACTGTCCTTACACTGATCGTGAAGAACCCCAATGTAACACACATGCTCAACAAACACAAAAAAAAAGAGCAATAGAGGAAGTGTAGAGCCTGATTGAAATGTTGGTCCTATCTAGTGTGTATTCATTTAAGTTTGTCCACCACAAGCCATTATGCACGAACCTCAAATGCCCAACGAACATAGTGAAGAGTAGATTGGCGGCGCTTCAACTTGTTACACTCCTCATTATGGTCAACTTGCCATTGAACACCAAAGTAGTTTAGCCTTAAACCAATGCTGCCAAGAACAAAAGAAACATTGAAAATCTTTGCACACAAAACATGATGAACATAAACCTTAGTTGAACATGTAGAAATGATGGTCGGCCCCATCTAAGAACACAGGTAGCTTGCATAACATAATGAAATTGATCAGTGAATGAACCCCTGGGGCGATCTCCTGTTTGTTCACCAATGAGGATTCGCAATGGTTGTCTCATCGACAATGGAGGTATGGCGATTGTCAATTTGTTCAACAACAAGATTAACAATCTGATCCTTCTTTGGGTGTTGGAATTGGCGCATCCAAAGGTGGAACTTTTGTGCACATGGCAATGTCAAACTTTGCCTTTTGTGTAGATGGCAATGGTACAAAGTAGTGGCTCCTAGTTGCAAGCAATTAGGGTTAATGATGAGAGTTAATAAGGCCACAACAAGTGGCAATAGGGGGGGCTTTTGGGCGATTTTTTAATTAGAAAATCTGAAAAAGCCAATGAGCATATCGCAAGACACTTTTTACAATTGCCTTCTGACGACAAATCGCCAGAAAAAAAATCACTGCTCAGGACACAAGTTCAAGAGTGTTTCAGGAAAGTGGTACCCAACCTGTCACTTTGGGCCCTTTATTCTTAGGGAGGCAGTGGTTGCGCAAGACATCTCTTGCAAGCGTGTGGGCACCCCTAGGAAACAAAAACCTTCACTTTGGATGCTTCTAGAAATCCTAGACTTAGACTTTACCTAATACTCTAGACTGTAGACCCTAGCTACCTAGACTCTAGCCTGAGATTCAGGTCCAATTCTGACTACACTCTTTCCACCTCATCCGGGTGTAACCATTTTGAAGGGTATGGAGCTGGTTCTCACTTGCCGATTCTCACACGAATGAAAACTGGCAGGCCATATATAACCGGGTATCATGTATTAACATACCCGGTTTTATCAATTTGAGATCCGGAATGATACCCGGTACTGCTTGTGATACCCGCCAAACACTGGTTACTACATAGCTAACCATCGAGGTTAGCTGTGGGACGGGGGTAGCGTTTCTTGTTCGCACGCCATCCATCTGACTGGTGCGCTGGTGGATGTCGATTTCCTGTTCTGGCTGTGTCGTTGCACTAAATGGGTCAGGTGTTGCTAATGAGCAGATTGTTCAAATTTTCTGCGAGTCGGATGTCTCTGTGGGAAGCAGCCTTGTGGACACATTTGCAAGACGATGCTGGGTCAAAATGTTGGCGCTATTTTCCAGAATGCTAGATATTACCAGCTTGAAGAAACAGGTGAGATTCACAAATGCAAGAGTTGGAACTCTTCTTGGGCCATAGTCGAACATAATTAGGTCATTCTGATTCTTCACAGAAATGGAATGCTCTCTTTCATTTTTGGGGTTCTATGTAATTGTTTGAAATTTCTGGGTTGAAATTCCAGAATTTCATGATTCACTGTTTATTTATTTCAGTCTGGCTGAGATATTTTTCTTCTTTTTTGTATTTGGACAAATTGGTGCAGGTGATGGAGGCATCAATGGAGTTTGTTGTATGTAGGGACATGAATGCAGTTCTGCGTGCACTGATAAGCCAGCACCTTGGCTTGGGAATTCACACCAGTTTCCACATTTCTAATGTACATCTTGAGGACAAGGTACTGAAATTTTTCGAACTGATTAATGAGATAAAATTATCCCAACAATACCATATTATAGTCACTAGTTTTAAGGATTATCATCAATTTTTTTGAGACCAATTATCTTTTAGGTTCGCTTTAGACCTGGTCATTTGATACTTTTGCAGTAGGACCATTTGGAGGTCATTTGATTGTGTTCCTGCTTATTTCCCTTATTTGCATTTACTGTTATCCTGCACCATCCTGGTTCTGGATGTATTACAATTATAGCTGGGAGTGAAAATTTTGAATGCATGCCCTTGTTATCAGCATGAACTACACTGCCATTCTAGCAATTGACATCCTGAACTGTCTTCAATGAACTATGTGGATGTCACCAAGTTTCCAGGTATTGCTTAATGGCCAGTACACTTGCTGGCTTGCAAAGTCCCTGTGTCCTGCAAGATTGAAAACTCACTAAGTGAAAAGAGTTGTTCTTTGAGACTAGAATACAAGAGCATGATAAGCTTGCAGTTGATCCAAATTCTTGCATATCAGAGAGATACCACATACCTGACGGTGGCTAGAGTGCTGGCAATGCAAACGCCCTGCTTCTGATCAGTTATGATAGCCCTTCATCTTGCCATCTCTCTTGGTGTTGGTGTACTTTGCATGTATGTATACCAGGATTGAGAATTGAGCCCCAATACCTGATGCCTCAATTTTGTAATGTTGAGACTTTAATTCTGTGGTTTATTCCTGGCAGCAGATGCACCCAGCCAATGATTGCCAAACCACAGATGATACATCTGTGAGATTGCAGAGCAAACACCAAAACATCACTTTGAAGTTAACTGTTATGTCAGTTCTGGCCAAACCAAAACAACATAAACTAGTTAGTGTCATTCACAAATTAACAGGCCAGCACCTTCATCAAGAATAGCATCATCTGACCTAGCTGTCTTCATTGGCTCCCAACTGGGAGTGAATAATATCTTAATCCTTGCAGAAGGGCTGCAACAATCACTTGCCTACCAAAGTTACAGAAGATCAGCACTGAAACCTGCTTGCTTTCCAATGATAAACATCTATGATTCCTTCCTCAAGCATTGCTTTGCTTTAGAATGATATCCTCATTGCATTGCTTCTCAAAGATGTTACAAAGCGATTCAAGAGAACAGAGACTTTTGAGCTGCTGAAGGCACCTTGTGCTGAAAATGCCCCATTTCAATGAATTCTCACTACATATGCACACTTGTTTTTTCCAAGCCCTGACTGTTCTCATGACTAGCTTTTAATGTTTTCATGTTGTCAATAGAAGGGGAGGACAATGGCTCTTGGGGATTAATCTCAATCTCAATCTGGATGCTGTCTTCCTGAGGTTCTTGGTCTTCAGCATTGGACAGGGGCAGAGAGGGTGACTCTCCTTCCTGTGCCTGTATACCTGTTGCTCTGGCTATATCCACCCATTGCTGCATTCATCCACAATCTCATAAATCCATTTTTGGTTCAATTTGAAGCTCAAACTATGAATAAGAAACTTAAACAATGGGGAAAGTGGAAAAGGATTTAGCAATGAGGTTACCTGGGCACCCCAATAGGAATTCCCAATCCGTGCCATGAATGATAATAGACTGCCCACAAGGGGTTCAGAAGCTAAGAAATAGTCTGCTATCCAATGCTCAACAATTCCAGCTATAGCCTGCAGTTGAACCCCCTGATTTATCAGCTCGGTGTGTAGGATTAAATATTGACAAAGGCCCATCCATTTCAGAAAATAGGGTTTGAGAGGAAAAGGTTGTTGATTGGGACATGATCAAATGATGTGAGACAACAACAACAGTTTAGCTTTCCCAAACAATAGCTTCTATTCCCAGCAAACCATCTTAAATCGCACCTGGTAACGTAAATTTGAAGATATCCCAAGGAAAGATGCATAAACAAAAGCAGTCTTCATAACTGGCGACCGTATGGTGGTGGGCTTCTGGATGATATCTGGTTTAAGAACTTTCCGAATAGCCCACACTCCATTGGAGACAGAAAGGGTGGCAATGCTTGACACTATACCAACGCCAAAAAGCTTCATACCTCCAACTACAACTGCCCAAACTCTAGTAAATATGTCAAAATTTTCTCCAGGCCGAGCTCTTTGGAAGGCATTGTCAGGGAGTAATTCTAGGAAGCCCCTTAAGCCATCCAGGGCACCAATTCCGGTAGCCTGACAAAACAAAAAAGAATTGCAGTTGACAATATTCAGAAAACAATACAATCTCACAACAAGACAAGGTCCAAAGGTCACAATGGCAGAAATTACTTAAGGAGTGACCAGTCTGGAAGCATCACTTTGAAGCCTAATCATTGACTGACCAAGTAACCAAGCACAAACTGGGTCCATCAATTGACTACATGGCAACAGATATATGGTTAGAGTAACACATTCCTAAGTACACTACATCCAGATGTGCATATAAATTGAACTCCTAAAACTCAATAGTATCAATTGCTAGTTTGCCCTGAACTTAGTTGATGCCAAAAGAGGGAAAGTTACAACTAATTTAACCATTGAACCATAAATTGCAGGTCACCTGAGAGTCTAAGGAACGGAATGATAGAGTGGGTGCTGGCAGCCACACAGTGAAGAAGTCAACAGCTACTGCTCGAACTGTATCTGTAATGACATATTCAATTTCAGACCAAAATCGGGTTCCCCGCCGCTCATATTGGGCTATTAGAGTTGTAGTAATTGAAATGGTTTCCTCAATTCCCAGTCGTTGCAAGAACCGTGGATCTGCAAGCCATCTCTCCCTCAATCCCTGCAACAAAAATATTGCAAGCTTGTTGATAGTGTCTTGCACATTTTGTATCAAATATTTTGCAGCCAAATGAAGATGCACAGTTCTTTTGCAGCCCAAATAACCTTTCATCCTGAATCCTAGAAAGAGTGCTCTCATAGCAAACCTGAAAATGGTGAGAAAGTTCTGCAATATATGGGTGCTTGTCAAGCTCAAAAAAGGTTTGAAGAACCTTTGGTGATATCAAGCCCCTCTCAAGACCTGCCTGCATATCCTGCTTGTCAGACACAAACTTCTTCAGGAAGATTGGAAATATAGAATTCCATAGCTTAAGCTGACATGAGGCAGATGCCCAGCTAAGCCACTGTTCTAAACCCAAAAAACAGATTCTTCATTTCTGACATACACCAAAACTAGATGAAAGGGAAATGTTGTAGGTTGCTATATCATGTTCTGACAAAGTTAAAAATCTACAAACCTGAGGCAATGCATCACGAGTACTCCCAGCAGCATCCATGACACGGGCCACTTCAGCTCGATCAAAGCAGTTTCGCTTGCATGGTTTTTCTGCAGAGTACCACAAAAAGTCTGCCTGCAGGGTGGTGTTCAGACCTCTTATTACAACACAGACAATAAAATCTTTGTCAAGAAATGCTAAGTTGTACTGGCTAAATCGTTCAGTAGCTGCATCATAAGGTTATGACTTTCTTTTCCTACAAATCCTTTGAAGGTTTTCATGAATAAACAGGAGATTGACACATCATGTCACATCATAGCATTGTTTTACCTCTGGCACATTACCCTCCATTCTGATTCTCTGCCGCTCTGGGTTCAGCAGAACTACAATCTGGGTCTTCTTTTGCAACTTTTTGGAGATTCTAGCAGGCAGTCCAACACCTCGTGACCCAAATAGCAAATGAGAAGCCCCAGTCACTACAATTAGTAGCCCGACTGATCCACCATCTACCATTCCTTGTGTCACCACCTGAACAAAAAACCAAACACCGCAAATCACATATTCAATTTTCAGGAACCTGTGCAAATCCTCAACCTTGAGCAACTGCAACATTACTCTAAAACTTCAGATTTGCAAGATTTCCAATTTCACCTATTCATTGCTGGTGTACCCAGCCATGACTAGTTCAACCCCAAATCTCGCTTTTGCTGGTTGCTGTCAAACTTCTAAGTCCACCCAGAGTAATTGACCAGATTCTAGTCATCAGGTTCTCTGAGTGCACTTCGATGAGTATCTTCATCCATATGAAAGACTTATTCAATGGTAGTGATGAGACCTCAATGTTGACATTTGCCATGTGAAGTCAAGCAATGGGAAGAAGATGAGTTGTCCTGATTTCACCTGTGCCATTGTGTGGTCAGACACTACACGAGCTTCTGCAAGTTGATAGGGTCCTTGCCCATATGGCACTGAAGATCTTGGCAAGATATCAGCCAGGGGTAATTGCTGCATCATTGGAATTAAAGTTGCTCCAAGAACCCCCGCAATTGGTGGCACATATTTCTGCCTATCTGCATCCTTCAAGTGTTGTATTCCTTCAGCTTGAATTGTGCGCAAAACCTAGATAGAGGTCTTGATGTCAAAAAGCTTCATCACCTATAACCACATTCAATATCTAGGCAAGTGGCAAGATTTACTGATTGTCACTAAAAGCTCACAAAAAATTAGCCCGTAACTGCCGGCACTACAAACACCACATGTATGCTCGAGTTCTTTAAGCTCCATTCTCCTCTGCATAGGTGTGAATCAACTGCATCTTCTGAAGGCACTTTCTTGTCTTCAACAATTGATATCACTATGTTACACCAATTATGCAAACATTTTAGTGTGGCCATATTGTAGTAATGACCTGCATGTATTACACCCAAGTCTTGCTCCATTCAAAGAGAGAAATCTGTGCTTGAGAGATGATTACAGAGTTGATAGAATGCTGGAATATGAAACACAAACTCGGTGCAACTCACTGACATAGAACAACTATTACTGAACAAACTTTTTGTTGGCAGGGAAGCATGGCATTGAGCAACATGGATTGAGCAGGAAACGGAAGATGCATTGAGGAGTTTTGTCACAGACGTACCTCAGGTGGTACCCCACAGGCCATGAGTCGTACACCACTCACACGACAGTAATGCAAAAGTGGTAAATATGCTTGCCACTGACTATCAGGCCAAAATTCTACAGTAGCCCTCAGTTCATCATCACTCAATCTGTCAGACAAACAGGTCATAACCAACATGAGTGGTGACCCAACAAGAGCAAAGATAGATGGGAAATCAGATCATCTCGAAGGACATACTATGGATGAACCTGGCTGTAGTCCATAGTTGAATCCCCTAGAATCTGATGCTATACTACATACATTGATGAGCATCAATGTACTCAGACTGGCAATATTTTGCGAAGTAGGATTAGTGTACTCAAGATGTTTACAAAATCAAGAAATTCTATTTTGTTTCATGCATGCCAAGGATGAAAATGTGGTCAAATTATGCTGCTCTCATGCACGGATTCTGCAGGTTTACTCCATAAATCATAACTCAATGTGAGCAAGCTCCAGAGCATATGAATCACATTACATTAAGACTCTTGAAATGAGAACCCTGCGCCCTCACTTGGACAAATGGGATTGCAAACCTATGTATTTTGGGGGAGCCGGAACCAGGATTGGCAAGAAAAAAATGAGTTTTAACATATGGCCATTTATTGGGTACAAATTTGAAGAGCTAAAGCCAAAGATCAGTGTTCCACTTTTTACTCGTGTATTTGTCGAGTTGATGTTGCAGGGAGACTGGGAAGGCGTCGAGTGCTAATGATACTGGCCTTTGCTGTTCAAAGCATTTGTTGCGCAGGGTGCGTACTATTTCCAGTTCAAGTACCTGACATTCCCTTCCGCATCCCATTTATATCTCAAAAAGCAAGCAAAGAAGCTGGTCCTTGCTTTGTCTCACATCGATAATTTCTTCCAAGAACTGCAATCTAGTTATCGTCGGCAATGCGTTTTGGAATTTTTGTGTCCTAACAGGCACATTATTAAAGATAAGATGGCGGAAGTGAAGACAAGATTGCACCTTGTCATCAGGATCGGGGTCACGCTCTGCTTCTCCTAGATAAACGACGCGTGCTGCGAGAAGCTTCTGCCACACACGGCCCTTCTCACCTCCCACAGGAACCGGCTCCCCCAACACTGTCGCGTCATACACCCTTGACGCTCTTATATTTTTCCGATTGTCCAATTCCACATTTGATCCTTTCCCCTTCTCACCGACTGCGGCTTCAGACCTACTAGTTCCATTTTCTGCCATAGATGTGGTGGTCTTTGATTCAACTTGTGCCATACCCGGAGCGCTGCAAGAACAGAATGCCATGGAGGTGCAAAATGCTGCAAGAAGCATTCTTCGGCCAACATGAAAATCGTCTATATAACGGCCTCTCAGACTCTTGGGCACGTCCCCCTCCTCATGTTCAATTCTTCTATCTTCTCTCTGGTCTATCCTAAGTATTGAACCCTGACCTTCTCTTTGCGAAATTCCTACGTGAGAATGTTCGAAAATATTTTCTATCAATTGTGGATCTCGAGCTTGACACTCTACTATTATGCATATTTCATAAGAATTTGCACGGCCTTTGCTACCAGACATGCCATTTGCCCGACTCAGATCTTTTCTAGCACCATTCATGAGAGAACCTCCAACATCTATTCTTTGGAAGCGCAATGGGGCATCTCTCCAATCACCTTCGCCTGGTTTACAGCTTCTACTTCTTCTTCGTCTATTACTACCTGCAAAATCCCCTCGACGTGGACACGCCTTCACCTCTAACCAAGACTCATTGCTTTTACGCAAGGAACAGCAATTAACAACGTTGACGCAAAGCTGTGCCATTACCCCTCCCGAAAATTCCAATACAAGACGACGACGATCACAAAAACAGGTGCAGGTAATTACAGTCCCTTAAATCCCATACTTTCTTTCTTATTCCCAAAGGATATGCTCCTCCTCCTCATCCTCCTCCTTCCAGAGAGCTACTTACCACTTCAACAACCACTGCTAGATGTCTTCTCTAAAGTTCTTTTTCTTTAGTCTGCTCACCTCCAGACAACCAGACCACATTCCGTCCGCTTCTCCCATGACTACTCTCGACCATTTCAGTATGCAGCAGCACACAGTTGAGGACCTCAACGAGAGTTCGGAGAAGTAAGCGTCGCCACCCCTGGTATGTTTATCTCTTTCGTACTCGAATGTGACGTATATTGCGCAGTGGATTGGGGAAAAACGCGGCGTCCAGTCCGATACACGCACTGTACCTATGCATCCTGGAGATAAACATGGTGCTGAGTGCGCAATATACCTATGTATTTGTCGGTTGTGAAATAAAGTTTGGCAGGTTTGCTACAGGATGGAAGGCACCCAGAGAAATTCGCTAGTGTCTTTGGAGGGCACCTTATTTTTCGTCAATGTCCCTCTTAGAAAATGAGGAGAGAAGAGCATCGGGAAGGATCCTATGTGAATCTATTGTGACCAGGATGAAGCTTCGCTGGAACTAAGTGGAAGTCTGAATCTACTGATGTTGGGAAATCAATGAATACCTTCTGCTTAGGGGTGAAATGGCACTCCAACACGGATAAGAAGCCTCCGCTCCTAGGCCTCATGGGTTACTTATCATTTCACTCTAACACGGATAAAAAGTCGAAGTTTCAGTTGGGTACTTTTATGAATTTACCTACTTCTTTTGTAACGAGTTAGTTGTCATTAAGCATTTCAATGTGACACACAGTTTTAGCAAATGTATTTCACATGACAAGTTAACAAACTTTTGACCTTTAATACAAATGTGAACATCAAAGCATATCAAATTAACAAAATAAAAATAAAATTCCAAACTAAGAATTTTTCGATTTTGCATGTTGCATCACACTTCAAGCACACATATTCTTCAAATTTAATGTAAAATAGTGATATGAAAATATCCAAAGTTTTCAATTTCAATGAAACTTGCAAGATATTTTTAATTTTGTTGGATTTCGAGGAATTGAAGAAGCATTGCTTATCTTAGTTCACAACTTGTTTATAACTTATTAAAAATGATTTTAGTAGCATCATTTAGGCTTTGGATGTGTTGAAAATTGATAATGGGTCAATGAAAGAATAAAGATGATAAAAAAATTGATTTCATCATGAATTCTCCACTGAACATTGGTAACGCGTCCCCAAACATCTAGGGTTTTAGGTGGGGTTTTCCACCATAGCCTCTTCAATTGGCTTATGATTCTTCTTAGGTGCCATTTAACTGCACATTCAATGGATCAAGTTTTACTAGAGCTCTAATACCAAGCGACGTGCTCCCAAATTCCTTAAAATCCAAAAGTGGGTTCTAG
>Ga0209611_10010022_pt1 | contig 14086 bp, 5 predicted proteins | sample S1TSphgellanicum_3_FD_187693 | JGI IMG/M metagenome (GOLD analysis project Ga0209611, IMG submission 187693) | Host-associated microbial communities from peat moss isolated from Minnesota, USA - S1T2_Fc - Sphagnum magellanicum MG (SPAdes) (version 2) | ecosystem: Host-associated > Plants > Peat... | reverse complement strand
AGGGAGACGACAAGGTTAGTTAATAGTATGGACAATCTGCCAAAAAAAAAAATCATAAAAAATTGAGTAGAATAGACAAAAAGAAAGTAGGGAGTTTCCACAACTGACAACCTTGTGCCAAACTCTGATCTCACAATCCCCCAAAACAATCATCAAATTCATGGTTCTTCTTCTTCATCATTCTTCATGCATCTTATTATTGTTATGATGAGAAGAACCCAACAATGGGTTTTCTGTATACCAGACTTTATCATTCTGCTTCTACTGGGTGATGGGTGTTGATGACAGGCAACAACAACTTAATAGTGCATACAACCACTTCATAGCTGCCTGCCTGGTCTTGTAAAACAAAACAAAACAAAACAAGTTGTCACTTTTCTCAAAACCAAGAAAGTTTCAAGTACTTTACTTACACAAGAAAGTGCTTTAAGAAAAATATTACAGACAAAAGTCTTAGAAAATTGCATAATATATAGTAAGAGCATCTCCAGTGTCCACTTCAGCAGTAAAATGACCTCTACAGATTCCAGAATAGTGCTTTAAACTTTGTCTGTATATGGCTGTTTTATGATGAAACCCTGCCAACCAAAAATTAACCAAAGCAGTCAAAAAAGGGGGGAAACAAGGAACAAAATGGAAGGACCCACATCCAAGAAGACAAATGAACCACCTAAGAGGGTGAACCACAAGGGGAACATCAAGTTCCCAAAGCCACTTTTGTCATGAGAATCATATCAAATAAGGAAAAGGGAGGACCTCCTGAACGGATGCCTAGCTTAGACGAACCCTCACCTATTGCACTAGCATGTTTCAAAATAGAAACTACCTACGCATGTTGTAACACCACTAACACCTTTTGCCTATAAAATGCGCGCAAAACTGAAAGAAGAGGGCCTTTAGTGCTCTTCATTGCCCATGCAATGTTGGCATATCGATGAAGAAACCTATCCGCCTCTTGGTGTAGACATCCAAAATCCTCTACAATTGGAGGGAGAAACATGTCCGTCAAGAACCAATCATGACAAAGAGCGTTCTTCACTTGAGTTGCGACTATTGTAGTAACCTTACAAGAAAGAGTAGTATGTAAAACCAAATCAACTCAAGTGGGGTTGATGATGATAATGTTTGCCAACGTGTGGACACCATCAATTGATAGCACAATGTCGACTCAATGGTGCAAAGATTACAGGGCAAAAGGCGAAAGAACATGGATATGCTTTCCCGATACATGAAATTTCGTATCTTTTGCAATGGCCTCGAAAGCATCTTGCACAACACCATGTGAGGCCGTCTTCTCCCCACCATGAACGTAATGAAAAAAGTGGATCCCCATGTGGGTTACAAATGTAGTGTGACACCTTAAGGACTAAAGGAAGGGAAAAACCCAACCTAGTGCGCAACACGGTAGAGAAAACATCTAAAGTCACACAAGAAAAAGTGATGATTGGGCGAGTTAATAACCAAGTGCCTACACTTAGCCCCGCACATGATTTCAAACACGCCCAGTGCGAATTAGAAGGTAAATTAGAAATGATATTAGTAAAAGAATGGTCATGCAATCTCTTTGAAATATTTTCCTTAAGGCAATCAATGCCTCTTTTAGCCAACTGTTCAAAAAGGGGCACACATGGTACAACCCCCAATGGAAGACGCTCTCACACTAATTTCAAATGTGCTTGAAAAAGGAATGGCCCCAAGCTATTTGCATATATTGCTTCTAACAAAAATTTGGAAGCTATATAACAAGGGCAACTAAGAGCCAACTCATTAAATAGGCAATTGGAGCAATGACCTTCAAAGAAATCAGCCCTACGCCCCCATTAGAAATGGGGAGAACCACCTACCAATGGACTAAAAAGTGATGGGGCACTCCAATGAGCTTGGACATGAAAGTCTCTCAAAAATTCCCATTAGGGTCAAGTAAAAAACAACGAGCTGATTTTGAAAAGGTGGAAAAGGGGGAAACAACGAAACAAAAAGGAAGGCATTTGAGCGAAACATCAAAAGAGGATACCAAAAGCCATTTAAATGTCCCCTAATTTTAGGAAAATGATGACTGAAGAACAAACATAACAACACATCTTGGGTTTTGCGATTGGGCTTTGCGACTATGTCTTAGTCAAGAAGGACATATGTAACTAGTCATTCATGAATTGTTAAACCCATGTCGTTTCACCCATTTAATCAAAAAAGACATTTAGTCGCAAAACCCAATCATCTTATCAATTATTTTTTATTATTTTGGTTTAATATTGAAATTCCATGTCATCGATGGATATGGTATGATGTGTAAAGTGCATGCCATCTCAACTTAGTTGTTTTATTCAACTAAGTGATACAAAAAATGCCTTGATGGATGGATGACATGTGTTAAAAATCTATAAACACATTATGAGTCATGATCAAAAGTCAACTGAATTTAACCCATGTAGTTATTATAGCCAAAAATCAACCTAGTTTAACTAGTTAGATTTAGCAACCTAACCTAATTCGCTTAGCCAAAATTCAATTTAATTAAGTTAACTACCTATGTTAGGCAACCTAAATTATTTAACCTAGGTTAGGTGGCCTAGATTAAACATGGAACTCGTAGCCTAAGAAGCCTAGATTAAGTTATCTAACCTAACCTAAGTGGCCCAAGTATCATAGGGTACAAAAGTGACGATTTGAACCCTTCACTTTCACTTTGGGGTTCAAGTCTTCATCCATTGCATTACCACATTTTTTTATACTAATTATATTTAACACAAACTTATAAAGCTCAAAATTTTTAACCTTGAATTAACCTTGGCCACCTTCAGTTGACCTAGTTTAGTACCTACCAACCTAGTTTAAACCTAAACCTCCTTAAGTTGACTTAAGATGAACTAATTTGTCAACCTATATTATTTACTAACCTAACTTAGGTTAACTTAAACATTTTTAGGCTAAAAAAAAACCTAAAATAATTATGTTGCATTTAATCGCATCATAGTCACATCTAATTGCACAAACTTGAAATGGTTACAAACTTGATAAAATATTTTGTAATGAAGCTACCTAGGTTGACTTGGCAAAAAACCTAAAGCTAGGAACCTAGGTATGCCTACTTAAGTTAACCTATTAATAAGGTAACTTATTTTAGGTATATTTAAACATATTAGATGTAATAAATTTATTATGTTTAAATATGTAACTTACAAGGTAGCCTATATTATGAAGTAAGTATTTACTAAATAGCCTACATACATAGGTTAACTTAATAAATATGTTAACCTAAGTTAGTGTGTTAATTAATTAAAAAATCAAGCATTTATGTGTCACCTTTTTCAAAACGACTATTAATATTATAGTCGTAATTATAATTAACAATATATTTTTTAGTACACATACATATGCATGTGAATTTATGACTTCAAAAACCTCATGGCACACAAAAAAATATGGCATGCAATGACAAATATTAGTGGCATAAATTTAAAACACACAAAAACTTATGGTGTCACAAAAAAATCATGGATTACTATGAAAATTTGTGACACCTTATTGCCAAATGGCATGTCATGTCATCATCACATGGAAGATATCATTATTAATCGCAAAGGACAACAATATTTTCAACTAGCTAATAAATGAAATTAATTCATTAAATCAATGACATGAATCATGATGTGAAATTAATGTTACAAGTCATGAGGTGTTGTAACTATTAGTCAACCTCGTTGCCCTCTGGCATGCCATGTTAGCATCACATGACCATAAGTTGTTATTATTCACCAAAAGTTACAAGAATGAATGAAATTTTGTTATTACCTAATTTTGAATGATTAGAAATACATTTCTAAAATTTTGATATTTGTGTAAAAACCATCAAGTCATGATATCGATTATAATCGTAAAATGATAATTCCATGTGGCACCACAATGTCTTTTATAACTACGCATTCATTAACATGAACTTGTAATTACAATTGTAGTTAAAAAAACAATAATCATTTTATTAATTAGTTGAAAAATTCAAGATGTGTTGTTGTGAAAGGAATCTAAAGGTTATAACAAAAACAAACAAAAAGGAAAAGTTGGGATAACTTGCTTTCTATTGCCTAAAGCTCTTGGAAGATGGCTTTACATACACAATTATAAGAGGTTTATGGAATAGGCTTGTGTATAAAGGTGAAAAATAACATGTATGGTCAATTAAGTTTTTAGAATGGGAGCTTTGAATTGTTTTGAAAAGTTAACTTCAATAAATTGGCATTTAATTGTTGTAATAACATCACATGCTTGTCCCTACATGCAAAGAAAATATATGTGCCCAATGAGATTGTTTAAATAGATGCCTTGAATTGTTTTGAAGGGTAACTCCTATTGTTACCTTGCAAACACACATCACAATGGTAGTATTTAAAGCCCTTTGTTGAACACTGCCACAAATTTGGTTGTTTGAACAAAACCATCACCAATAATTGTGCGACAATTGGCCATGTAGCCACATGAAATGCAATTGTTGGGTTTTTTTTGTGTGCCCCAAATTTGCCATGGTTCAAGCTTAAAAAAAAATTGTAATTCTTTTTCATTTTTTCAACCATTGTTGAATCTGATTAAACACTTATGGCCTTTCTTTTTTTCTTGTGGCCATTTTTGAATCCTAGAAAGCACTTATAGCTCTTCCTTTCTTCTTATAGCCATTACTAAATCCCAATAAACACTTATAACTTTATTTCTCTTCTTCTAGAAATTGTCAAATCCCAAGAAAAGAACTTATCTTCTTTTGGCCATTGTTAAATCCTAGGAACAAACACAAGCACCTTAGATTTTGTCCATTGCAAAAGTTCACAAACCATCTCAAGGTTTTGCAAAAGACACACATTTTGTGCCAATCTTTTTATTAAAAAATTGAATGCTTTTGTAGGAGGAAAAAATTGCGCATAAACACATTGGTGCCTTCAATTCCTTTAAAACATTTGGTGACAAATTTGATGGAGCTAATGGTGATGCAAAAGGGGTTGACACCCTTATAGAGGGGGTTGATGTGTTTGCATGGGGGTCAACACAAAATGGGTGAAATTGATGCATGACAAGGTAGTGCAAGGTGGGAAAAGCTTGAGGTTGAATGCATGTTTCAATTTCACCAATTCTTCGAGCGTTGAAATCACAAATATTCACACATTTCTCCATTTGGCATTTGATTGTCACGAACTAGAAAAAATGCCAATACACTTTGCTCTTCCATAATGGATGCATTCTTCAATGTAACAACTACCATGTCAATAGTGGCCTTTGCTTGTTAATTGTTTACGCATTCTTTCATTGTTGCAGCTAGTCTTTTTTTGCTACATGATAACCTTAATGGCATTTCAAGCTTAAAGCCAAAATTACACGCTTAGCTACTTTTAAATGTTTAGAAACAAATTCACTAACATTGTTTACATCTATTGTAGGAAAAGGTTTGGGCCTTGTCATGGGTGTAATTTTCTAATTTGCTTCTTTTGTTTTTGTCCATTGAGGTATATCTTTGAGGAGTAACCCACAATGAATGAACATGAAGGATGCATTCTTGAGGTGTTGGACAATGTGAACAACAAGGACGGCATATGAGATGGTGACTTTTCTAAAACATGTGATTGCCTACCCAAAATACAAATGTTGAACCTAACATTGTGCATTATGACGTGGGTCCTAGTGAGTTTTGTAGTGGAATTTGTTGTGTTGGTTATTGAGAAATGGTGGCAATGGGGTTAGTTTTCAATGGAACCCACAATTGGGCTCATCATGATGCTCTTCATGTGGCCTTTGCAAGGTGCGATGGAAATGCTCTAATATTTACATGTTGTATGCAAACTTTTTTGTTGATGCAAAATTTTGTATCATAAATTCATTATTTCTTGGAAAAAAACCAAAATTTGTGAACAAAACTTAAAAATCTAAAAATCATCATTAAAATTTTGAACATGGTTTAAATAGGTAGCCAAAAATATATATAACTTTTTTCTTTCACATTTTAATAGCCAAGTTTGGGTATTAACTAGATATGAAAGACAAATCTCTAATAATCTTTTATATTTTTGGGTACACACTAAAAACAAAATATAAATATTTAGCAACTTTCAGTGTTTTTTTTCACAAATTGGTGATTGAAAACCTCCAAAATCACTTCATTTTTCAATTTAAAAAAATTTTTTTTGAAAAACTTTTGCTTGTAAAGGAGAAGGTTAATATAGAGAGCACTTTGGATGAAATACACCTTTAAATAGCATGAAACTGAACTTAAACCCATAATTGTGCTCAAGAAACAAAATCTCCAAAAGGTTCAATTTAAAAAAAATTGACAACTTTTGATTGGCCAATGATAATGATTGACCTTGGTGATGGCATTTACATAGTCTCTCAAGAGTCATGTGACACCATGCAATTTTGCATGTTTATGGGTAGGGATGGGGGAAATAATTAGCACTTTATGCTACATGTTAATAATAATCAACCATGGTTAAAAGGCTCAAGTTACTTTTGGGGGTGGTGGTGTGGGTGGAGATAAGTCTTTGGGTACAAGAAAGAGTCTAAAGAATCCTTTCTACATACAACATACTCTTGAGTCTTCACACAAAAAAGGTTCTTTGAGCCAAATAATAAACACTACTTTGGTGTGTGTGTGTGTGTGTGTGTGTGTACTTTAGGGTTCAGAACTTGAAAGGGTCTGGGCCCTCCAGAAAGTTAGTTGGCATTACTCTCTCTCTCTCTTGCCAGTGTGTTTCTATTTAACTTTTTCCACTATCCAAAATGGGACAAGCAACCACATTGGCAGCAAGGGGCTGTTCATAAAGAGTAAAGGAGTTGGCTATGCTGATCCAAACTCCAATGAGTTTTGGAGTCTATTGTAGACAACACCAGAGAGGAGAGGAGGCAACAATTGGGTTCTTCTTATGGGCCAGAATTGCAACAGAGTTTTAATGAAGTTAGATAGGGTGTCAGCACAAGACATCAACCCATTTGGAATTTGGAATTTGGAATTCTACTCCAATTTCAGTATAGTACACAAGCATGGTAGATATACATTACATACATACAATATATACACACAATAGGTTTTTAATAGATGAAATGTTAGATTTTTCAAATTTTCAAGTTAATATAAATATGTATTTTTACTTTTTAATTCTAAAAGGATAATACTCAAATTTTTAATATAAAATATTTTTAGAACATAATTTTGACCAATCAATTTTAAATATTTTTAATTAAAAAAAATTTTGTATTAATTTTTTTCATATTTTGTATTCAACTTATCCTAAAGTGAATGAAGACCATTATAGTTTCATAATGCTATTTGAATTCATTTGAATGTACTTTTTTTTTCCTTTTGGAAAAAAAAAATCAATTTGAAACTAAAATTTCAAAGATTTTCTCTTTTGTCTACTTCAACATGCCTTTGTGCCTTTACCCCTATGTATATCTTGGTTGAGGATACCATGACAATCCCCTTGAAATGGTCTTGCAATGCTTGATACATGTCCAAAGATGTTTCTTTTTAAAAAAAATTAATCTTAACTTTTTCTCTTGTCCAAGTATCTTCTTAAAATGTAGACCATTTAAAAATATGATGTCCATGTCACTTGTCAAAAAAAAAAAAAAAAAAGTAAATTTGAACTTTTAAATTCATACCAAAAACGTGTTCAACATATTTTGATTAATTCAATATAGAAATCTACTGAAAATTTGGATTGTAAAATGACCAAGAAAAAAGTGTGACATACCAAACCTTAAACTCCAACCAAAAGATCTTAGTAAAATAAATCTTTTAAACTACATCTCACAATCCTAAACAAGTTGAAAACATTATGTACATCACCTCCTTTTGTAGAAGCCATGTATAGGAATTAAGAATGTGGCTTTTGTTGTTTGAAAAGTATGGCTTGAATACATGTAAATACCATATACCCAAAGACCCAACAATTATAACCTAAATGTCACAAAATAATTGAGATGTAGAAGTGTAGAAAAACAAAACAAAAGATCCTATCATCTTATGTATTCAAAACCTTTGTAAAATGGTTCAAAAAGTAAGAGATATCCACTCTAAGTTCTAGGAATTAAAGAAAATCCTAGTAAATCAACTATTAAAAAAAGGAAAATTAAAGATCTATGGATATTTTCCATTTCCATTCCCACTACTTTTTCATTATTGTCCAAAAGAGCTAGAAAATAAGATATAAACATTTGAAACCAACATAATAACAATATTGGGTAAACTAGACTTTTCAATTTTTTTACACTCATGTTTTTTAAAAGATAAGGGGATTGAGAATTCAATCTAAGTTGAAGATTTTCTTTTTTCAATTAGTTATGAATTTATAAAAAACCGTGATAGGCTCCCCTATACTATCAATAGGATCCCTTGTGAATAATGAGGGGAACATGCCAAATCTTCAAGGAAAAAAAAGGTTAATGCACTTAATGAGAAGATCCTAAAACCAAGCCCACTTGTGCACAAAATAGGCCAATGTGGAATGGGTTGGATTTGAAAGTATTTAAAATGGATTGGATTGTAATTTTAAACAACTTTTAAAAAAAACCTAAAACATAGATTTAATTTCATAGTGCATTAATAAACACATTAAAACAATTATGGAAGACCACTATAGTGTTCTTTTAAGGTGCATGATAGTTTTAAGTGCTTCTATCTTAACACCTTTCTCCCCCTTTTTCTTTATTGCATGTTCTAAATACTTGAGTCCCTAGCGAATGTAGTTTTCTTTTTTAGTGTAGCATATTTACCATCAAATTTGATTAGTCTTTTATATCAAACATTACTAAGTGCCACTCACTTAAAAAGAAATGTACACAAATACTCCCACTAGATTCCACACCAAAACACATATCCCAACTTGTATTCACAAATTCCTTTCCCAATATATCATCTTTTGAATCTAGCCTAAAGGAATGGGGAGCCAAAGTGGTCCAATCTCCCTCAAGCTTTGGAATCTTCCTCATCCTTTTTATAAGTGATGGTTCCTCTAAATCTATCCACTAGCCTCCTAATTTATTGACAATTAATTATCTTGCTTTTATGTTTCATATTTTTAATAGATTTGCCACTAAGGTTGGGACATGACAACAAGAACAAGTTAAGAATGGAGCCAAAGAATTCCTTATTTCAAACACATTTTCACAAATGTGGAAGAATGCATGGTATCAAGTCTTGACATTGCCAAATGGATTTTTATTTCAGGAGCTAAAAATATCCAATGCAACCCACATATTTGAAAAATTCTTATTCCAAATCAATCCATGGTTTAATCTCCAAATTAAAATTTTAAAATCAAATTAAAAATGTGTTACATTAAATGTGAACACATTCCCCAAAACTATGATTCATAACACAAGTTATGACCATTTGAAAGGTTGAGAACAAAACTTTTTAAATGACTCTCAATCCCTGAATCATCCAACAAAAAAATCAAAGCAATTCCATTAAAAATTCTTGATAGGTTTTTAGGAAGCTTTTTCCAAAAACTATCATTTTTCATTTGAAAACTTTCAAATTGAAGGCGCAATGAGAAAATTATGAACCCACAAATGGTGAGATTCATGATTGAGCAATTTCAATACGGGAATGGAAGTTTTGAAAAACATGATCATATTATTGTAGCTTTTGAAGTGGGCTACAAAGTATACTATGGAAAAAGGAGGAGAGTGGTGACTCCTCCCAAGTCAAAGTCATGGTGAATCATGTGAATTAAAAATTGCCCATGGTTCACTTATGCATTAGTTTGGTTTCAAACTACACTCCCTAATTATTTTCCTTAGGCTTTTTTCTTGGTTTGTGCAATTTGACATGATTGTGAGCATGATTGAGAGTTCATAGTAATCCCATCCTAGAGTTTTTATGCCTTCTTTCTTATTGAAAGCTAAAGATTGTTTCTTATCTTTACATTCCACTATAAATCTAAAAATCAACAAGGTTTTTTTTACCAATTATGCAATTTAACAAACCTAAAAGTGCATCACAACTGGAATGGAAAGGTTGAAAAGTTGTTTGTACTAGAATACCTTGTTGAAGGATGGTTATTACTTCTAGTGATGACCTTGAAAAATAACTTTCAATGTTATTATGTTAGGTCCATCTTTAAAACTAGAACTCAATTTTAAAAATCTCTTTAGATGCAATTGCATCTTAAGCTAGAAGATGGATTTCTTTCCAACATTGAACTTCAATTTTGATTCAAAAAATGTTTACATTATGGAGAAGTTTGAATTCTTCCTCTCACAACTATTGGGAAAATATTTAAACACGATTTTCCATTTCGATGATGGTAAAATCTTATTATGAAATATCATGCTAATATTGGTATTGGTTAGTATCAAGTATCAACTATTTCTATTAATAAAATTTACACCAAAAATCATTGTTTTTGTATTATTTTTGGTGTTTCAAATTGGGTAGAAAATTTATGTCATTAGCATATGGAAGATCACCAATTATTGCAGATGCGCAATTAAGTAAAACTTAATCCAAACTTTTGAATGGAGCTTTAGTTGTTTCTACACAAGGCTTTCTTATGTCTTACATCCTAAAGACCAAAATGACTAATGAAAAATATGGAACATGTCTCAAAACTAATGATTTGAATTTTGGACACATCTATGGACTAAACAAAAAAATTATGACACGTCCAAAAACTCAAATTAATCATTACATTAATCAATCATAAGAATTAATACATACCAACATATTATTCTATGTACAAGACTAATTTGGCACCATACCATTAAATAAAATATTTAAAATAATGTCGACAACTTACTAACCAAGTTTGAAGGGAGGCATGTTTTTTCTTAAGGTTTCTTCCCTTAGCTACCCAAACCTTGAGCAACATAGGAGTTGGGGTGCTTGGGAACATTGAGACCCACAAGTTACATAATACATACCATCATAACTCGAGGGGCACTCTAACTATTGTGAGTTTTTAACTATTGAAGTTGTGATGAGAATCTTTAAAAAATATTATTTTCAAGAATCAGTAGGTCTTAAGCATCAACATCTAGAGAAGGAAGGGTGAGGCACCATTCATGCTTGCATAAGTTCATTAATAAATATTAGAAATGTGGTTCCAAGGGTGAAGTTGTATTTGCATAGTTGGTGGGTTTGTGTGTAAAATATTTTTATTTGTGTTGTGTGTGGATGTCACCTTTGCCTCAATCTAGTGCTTTGAAGTGTAGAAAGGATGTTTTAAAAGTTTGTTTCTTCTCATACCAATCGAGCAAATTTTGTTTAACAACTAATTGTAGACCTAGTTTTAAATCATTTAATTTCAAAAGATGAGGAATTTGTTAATGTAAATAACATTATAGAAAACAATCATGAGGTTGTTGGTGAAGGCCGTGGTGCAAATGGAGAGGACTTAGGTGGAGCACAATTTTTTACATGAACTTTTTCTTTCTACATTTTGGTCCATGGGTGTTTTCGAAAATTCTCAATGTTGTATTTATTTATCATTGTTTGTAAGAATATGTACTATGTGCAAGGACCCTTCCATGATATGAATTTACATTGTTTATGCCTTGATTTTCTTCATGTAATAAAATACATGATAAATTTCAAATAGTTATTTACCTGCTACTACAAAATATAAGTGTAGTTCACTAGTCCCTCTTCACTAGACAAATGAATTCATTGCTTTTCCTTAAGTCTTGTTCACCATGATGAATGAATTCACTCAAAATCCAATGAAATCATTTGGTATACAAGGACACCTTTTGTTGTAGTGTATTGTACGTTGTTATATATTTGAAAAAAATTACTAATGTTTTATAAACATATATATATATATCAACACATCCCAAAAGCAAAGTTTTTCAAATGGGCATGTCCCATGGACTTGGATATTTTAAAGGTAAAAACAATGATGAATAGAATTTTGTATAAGGATCATTCAATAAAATTGTCACACTCCTTTCCAAAATCAGTTTTCTCAATATTGACGAGTTTGATGTCATGGGATTTGGTGAATGATCTAGTGACCCAAAAACTCCCCTTTCCCCTTGAAGAGGTTTTGTGTAAGCTAAAGCCCTAGGATTCAGGCTTTACAAAATGTAAAGACCAAGCGATTTCTTTGTCACTCTCTTTAGATTCTTTACTCCACAAAAGAGGAATGGATGGGTAGATGAACTTTAGAATAATCCCAAAAAACCAAGCATCTCTCTTCTTTGTTTGCACACAAAACAAGCCATGTCCACATAATAATGTCTCTCTGCACATACAACATGGCTCTAAATGAATGATGGGCTTCCCTCAAGAGCTCTATATTATTATTATACAATATTATTATTATTATTATTATTATTATTGTATAAATAATAATAATAATAATAAAAAGACCCTCTCCAATCAATCAATTCCTTTTGCTATACCCTGATTCAGCAGCTTTTTGGAGACCCTTTGGATGGCAGAATGTACCATGGGGGCCAATTTCTGTGGCCTATTTAACTTGAGTTTATGACTCACCTAAGGACTTTTATGGGGCGTAATGTGTCGTGAGGAACACATTCTGTCTCCACACTAGCAGAATGTCTCTCTGCCCATTCTTTATTAGTTCTTTCATGAAAAATTGCAAGTTCTTTAAGATTTTTGAATAAAAGGGGATCAAAAAGTCTTTTTTATTCTTAGTTTTTTTTTTTTTTCAAAGAACCGAAACTGGTGATTCTCTGGTTCTGAAATATTATTAAATAATTAATTAATTAATTAAAAAAAACTCATAGTGCTTAGGAAATTCAAATGACCGCACAACACTAGTAAAGACCTGCTCTGATTTTCTTAGTGTAATTGGAGTGCATGTTATTACCCAATGTATTTTTCCCTTGGCCAGCAGTTTGAGTGCCTTTTCAAGTAATGTAATGCAAACACTCCAGTGGGTGTTCTCTTTTTAAAAACACCCCCATTTTTATTTTATTTTATTTTATTTTATATTTTGGCAAAAGTGATACCCGGTGGGTATTTCATGTATCTTCCGGAGAAAAAGAAAATCAGAGCAGGTTTTTTTTTTTTTCCTGCATTCCATAAAAGCCCTTGGCCATGGGTCCCACTAGTTGGTCTGCCTTGCATGGGCCTTTATTCCGATAAAGTCTGCCGACCTGGGGGCTTTACGACGACGACGACAACAAAAAAAAAAAAAAAAAAGCCTGCCTCCACCCACACACCCTGGTCCCCCACCCTTTTCCAAAAAACAATTAAATTCTTACTAACCTAAATAAATAAATAAATAAATAATAAAATAATAAAATAAAATAACCATTTCTTCTTCTTCTTCTTGTCGTTACTATTTTTGCATATTTTTACTATATTTTTCATTGATTTTATTTATTTTTTTCATCTTTATCCATGATCCTACTGAACTGAATAATGACAATAATAAAAACTCTGTCATTTGCCTGCAATTAGTTATGTGTCGGGTAAAGCCCAAGGGTGGGAGGCATTCCTTGGACAAGGTGGTAGCTGAGTTGGGCCCCGCATTTGGGGAAATTGGGGGATGTCCGTCACCCATGAACTTGAAATATCATAAAAGCATGAGACAAAGGTTATCAAGAACTTAAACAAACATAAAAACCTAGGAGCAACAAAATTAATGTATTTTTGCAAGTACCCATGTAGAATGAATTTCTTTGTTCCCAAGAGATGGGTGTTTCATAGACCCATGCAAGCATCCCTCTTTCCAAAATGCTCACCTTTCTTTTTTTTCCTCCCATAACACCCTACAAAAAAAAAATTTTAAAGGGGGAAAAAAAAAGGGAATTTCCCATATGTTCTTATGTTGAGTAATTACCAATATTGTGCCTGTAAGTGTCAATGGCCATATATACCATGTGTAAATCCAGTGTAAGTGTAAATGATTTACACTTACACATCCAAATTTTTTGCACTTACACTTATCCTGTTGCAGTGTATATATATATATTTTTATACTTACACAAGGCCAGTGTAAATATTTGTCAAATACACTTACACGGCCCCATGTAAATGTTTTGAGGCATGTAAGGGTACATACTAAAATTATTTGTAAAGTCACCCTCTCTTTGGACCTCCTTTCAGCCCAAACCCTTCTTGGGGGCGGGG
>Ga0209611_10010021_pt1 | contig 14090 bp, 9 predicted proteins | sample S1TSphgellanicum_3_FD_187693 | JGI IMG/M metagenome (GOLD analysis project Ga0209611, IMG submission 187693) | Host-associated microbial communities from peat moss isolated from Minnesota, USA - S1T2_Fc - Sphagnum magellanicum MG (SPAdes) (version 2) | ecosystem: Host-associated > Plants > Peat... | reverse complement strand
TAGAGTGGCGTAACCACGGGTGTCCGAAGGTCACGGGTACCACTAGTTTGTTTTAATTTCGTAATAACTATTATCAAGTCTCTTGAGTTTTTCAATTTTGATGAAATGGAAGAGTGTTATGAGCTTTGCAGATTTTTAAGTTAATGTTCAAGACACATTACAAACAATGCAATCAATTCCAACATTGTTAAAAAGTTGGCATCACTCATGGTCTTCACAATCACGAATAATGCAAGATTTATTGTTGAAGTTCATATTCTTATTGAACCCTACAAAGTTGAGCCCTACACAATGTCTTTTAAAATTCATTTTGTATGTGAAACACAACACAACCATGTTTGATGCCTTCATGTGTAACTAAGTAAAGAGTAATGTACGTGATGATATAATTTTTATTACATCTTGCATCAATGATGCATTGATCAATGAAATCTAATCATCCACAATTTTAAAAAAGGACACCTTAAGCTAAAAAAATTCCAAAATTCTCAAGTTGCATTGGGTTAATTGATGACACCTTGGTCAAGATCCATAAGCCTTGAAACACCCAAATCCTCAAGTTATGGTTCAATGGTAGGAGGAAGATTTATTCCATACACAATATTGTGATTTAGGGTGGAAGACTTGGGGGAAAACATGTTCATTATGTGTAAGATTAACAAGCATGAGGTGGGTCCTACTACTAATTAACCTCCTATCTCAACATATAATAAGATGTTAGCAAGATACAAAATCAAAGGGGAATGGGAAATAGGAAAAATGAAATGCACGTGTGGGAATGTTTGGTGAAATGGTTTGATGCAGCAAAACCCAAGTACAAAACTTTGTTCAAAGTTGTAGGTTTTCTAACTGACTTCCTATACAAAATCCTATGGACATCACAATTGAAATCATTGGAGAACATTTATGTTAAACACAACAAACCATCGTTGGGATGGAAACTTATGACTACAATCTAAAAATGTTTTCATTCTTTCTTTAAATTATACATATATTATCATTCCTAGATCCTTGACTTCCTTAAAAATGTTAATCTTGGCTTTGTTCATTTTTTCAACATTTGAATCATGTTTTATAAATAACATGTTCTTATTTTCAATGCAAGATTATAATTTCATAACTTTTTCAACATTTGAATCATGTTTTATAAATAACATGTTCTTATTTTCAATGCAAGATTATAATTTCATAACTAAAAAAAACTTCTTGTCTCTCATACTAAGTTTTTAGACTAAACTTCCATGTGCATTACCATAGATATAATGCTTGAGCTTGGTAATGTAAAAGAACCATGAACGCACCAATTACATTTAAATCAACAAAGTTTAAACTAAAAGATGAAATAGGTGGAATCTATTTGTTAACATAATTTTTATCACCTTTGAAATACAATATGGTTAACATGCCCATCCATGGTCTTAAGAAAAGTTAAGACCTCTTCACATTGCCAAAAAAAATTCACTATTTTTTCATTTGAAGTTATTATCTTTAAGTCTTTCAATTTGTTGCATAGTTAATCCTTGAGTTTGTTAGGTTTGGCAAGTCTAGAGTCCATGTAGTATTTTTGAAATTTGGTGTAGAATACTTTCAGATTACAATTGGAATCAATTAAATGACATGTTTATTGCCTTAGTTATAAACAACAAAATGGTGGTTGTAAACAATTGTCATGGTGTGCAAATGGATTGATTCCACCATTTGTCGTAGACCTTTATGGTCAATTTTTTTACATTTTTTTATTAACATCTTTAGTGCCACCTCTTTTTCTTCAATTTTACAATACATTGGAAAGTCCCTTAAGTTTATGTTGGATCCTTTGATCTCTACATATATAAGATCATGAACATGTAGTAAACATAAAATTCACACAGTGTCACACTAAAACACAATCCCAAGGACCATTAAATTACCAAATATTTCAATGTCACATTATCACACAAAAGTCAAAGCTATTAATTACCAAATTTCCTAAATTTTCACATTGGAAAATAATCTCGAGAGCCGCTAGATTACCAAATTTCTCAATATATCACATTGTCACACAAAAAAAAAAACCACCAAATTACAAATTTTCTCAATCTATCACACTATCACACAAATAGTATAGCCATTAGATTATCAAAATTTTCAATTTGCCACATAGTCCCAACAATTTAAGGATTACCAAATTTTTGTGCATTTTAAAACATTTCATAAGCCCTCCCAAAATTTAACAAACCCAACAAAACCTTATATTGATTCACATATTAAATAAAAGCTGAATTAAGTTTTATTTGTTCACTAAACAAATTAAACAAACCTTAGAGAACATCCTTTCTTTCTATAGACTAGATAAAAGTTCAAATATGAAGAAATGTTTCACTAGAAATGTAAAATATGACCAAAGGAACCCCAATTTGATCAATATATTTCAAAAAGGCTTAGATTAACCCCTAAAGAGTTAAGATTTGATCTACAAACTTGGAAAGAGGGTTAAAAAGTTCAATTGCATGGATAGAAAGGTGAAACAAACCTTAAAGAACCAACATTTGAGCTACATGCTTGGAACGAAGTTTTTAAATATCAATTGCATCACTAGGCCTATTAAACATACCCTAGAGATCTCTAACATGATTTGCAAATTGAATACATGTACAAAAAAATCCATCATAAACATGTTAAAAAGGCCCAAGAAAACCTTACATATGTAGAGTGGATAAAGGTAGAAAAATTGGCACAATTGATGATGCCTCAAAAATGTATATAGAAATTGAAAGAACTTATCCTACTCTATAAAAATTAACACATGTCATCATGCCTTGAAATTCTACAAGAAAACATGTTTAAAGTTTATGAAGGGCATTTGACAATATGATTTATTGTTGACCTTGATAATTTCAAAAGCATTCCATGCAATAATCTCATCCAACACAACAAACCAACTCTTGTTCATTCGATGAAAATGCCAAAACATATAATGGGTTACAAACAAGTATGGTAAAATATGGGCTTTTATAATTGCATCCAAAGAACGGTGGTAAAAGGTGTCCACTTAGTTGGACTTATATGTAGAAGCTAGGGCAAAGTATTAGGTTACCAAAAGGCAATAATTCAAGTTCCAAGTTAATAATCAAAGGGTTGGATCCAAGTTTCTTGAAGGAGTTTACTAGAACTGATGCAATTAAGGTTTATACAAACCCATAGATTTTGTCATAGAGATATGGTCAATATGATGTTAGAGAAATAGTAGCTTATGGTATTTTGAATAATATCACAAAATAAGATGTATATGCAATGATTTTAGTGGAAATTATCTTTCTTATATGGGGGACTTCTCTTAAGTGCAATTCCCTAATCTAGGTTAGCACAAGGAGGTGTCATGCACATTCCATGTAATATATCTCCAGTGAGTTGTTTTTTTAGCATGAATTTTTTACTAAATTGATTTGAATAAATCATAATGATAGAATTGATGAGCTTTTTGATTGTTATATCAAGAAGGCCATGTTGTCATTGCATTACATTGTGTTCAAGGTCCAAGGCATAATGCCTTAACAACAAGGCCTTCCTCTCTATTTGACATCCAAGCAAAAGTAGATGGAGGTTATACTTTGTAAGGTTTTGAACATTAAAAGCTTTTTAACATGTCACAAAACTCAAAATCTACATAAGAATGGATACAATGTGCAAATTTGATTCTAGATAGGAGGTTCATCCATTGATATGGACTAACTCATTTTTCTTGATATTAGAAATGGGGAAATGTATTTGTGATATTGGATTGGAAGGTGGTCCACTGTTAGATAGTGATATATTTTGCTCACAAGTTGTGTTGAAGAAAATTAACAACAATTGCCTTAAATTGTATAAAATGTGGCTATATCAACTTCATTCCATCTTGTCAAGATTGTACTTATGGTAGTTGTAGTGATGACTAAAAGGTATTTACCAATAAAGCTTGATGCAATTTCTAAATATAATGATCATGGTTATAAGCCAAAGTTGTAAGCAAGTGAATCATTATTGAATGTTAAATCCTTTGCCTAATTATCAAAGATCTTCAAGTTTTTTGAACGGTTGTTTTTAGTTAACACATTGTTAGAACTACCCTTAGTGTGCCAAAGTGTATAACTTCATTAGGGTGGGGATCTTTGATGAAAGTAACACACACAAGCATAGATCATTCACCATAATGGTTCTCATATATGTATATTTCCTTCTTTTCATAAAATTTCATTAGTCAAGAAGGGGAAAACATTGTTTACTTCTTTATTTAATATTTTTATTTTATTGGACTTATTAAGCTCTTAAATTCATTTGTTATCAATTTGATACCTATATAATGAATGTTTCCTAAAATAATGAAGATTAAAATTTGTAACCTAGTTTGTTGGCCCGAGTTTATGTTGATTTAATGCACAACATGAATTATGAGTTTATACTATATATGGTGAATGGCATTGTCATGATCAAAGTTTTTTAGTGCAAATTGAGGTGTTCAAAATTGTGGCAACTATGGAACATGCTTGGCCTCAAGGTTCTATGTGACCATGGAATGAGATATCTATAAACATGAGGTGATGGATGATCAATTGTGATAACTATTGATGAAAGGATTAATGGATAACATACACATGTTTTAGCTATCAAAGAAGGTGTTGTTAATGATTGGGCCAATGTTGCATGTAACAATAGAGTTGATCATGTTGCCAACAAAAGGGTTGGTGTTAATGTTAATGAAAGGGTTTATGTTATTATCAAATGGGCTAGTGTTATTAGTGAAGGATATATTTCTTTGTTGATTTTCTCCCACATGAATTACAATTGAGATTTGTAAATATAAGTTCACAACTATCATAAAGGTAATAATAACAATTTGACATGATTTTTTTTCAAAAACAAGGATATCAAAATTATTAGTCTTAAAGTTTTCAAAATATGTAATGGATTGGGTTAGAAATATAGGATATCCATAAGAGGAGCATGATCCTCTACCTTTTGGCACCTTGACTTCATCATGTTCGATTTTTTTTCCCCAATGATCAATAGGTTCATGGATTTAAAAAACTCATTATTAAGAATCACATTTCATGCTCATTGTTATTCATATCCATATTAGGTTCTTGATGCATAGTTAGATGCCAAATCATTGAATCAACCTAAACTTAATTGTTGAACACTTGAAAAATACACACAATAATATCGATAGCCATGTTGCTCACAATCAAGAACGTTGAATTATTAATTTATGCAAGAACATGTTATAATATGACATACAATTATCAACAATAGTTCAACAAAATGGAAAGAGTAAACAAACAATCAACAACTTATAACTATTGAGATCTGCTTGATTTTCATAAACATGTAACCATAATACATATAGTTAACAACAACAAAATCATTGAAATAATAGATTATATATATATATATATCCATTAAGTTGTTATTTGGGTACATTCACTAATGAGCCATAGGTGCACCTTGAGAGTCATGATTGATGTTGGGTAGTTCCTAGGTTCAAGGGGGGAACCTTTAGTTTTAGGTCTTAAAATTTTCAAGGAATTATTCCTATTTTTTGTTTTTACCAAAATGGGATTTGGTCCTAATTTTCGTTTTTAAAATTAGGGGTAGTTCCAATTTTGATTCCAATATGCAAAACATCAAAATTTCACTATGAATTTTATTAAAAAATTATTCCAAGAAAAAAAGATTATTACAAAGTTTTAAATTGTAAAACTGATACAAACTAGTTGATTTCTACATTTTAAACTACACTAGATGTTCCAAGATCCGAAACATTAAAAACAACAATGTGAAACCCAAACTTTTATATTTGGAAACAACTTGAAATTTCTTTATTGTCCTTTTGGGTAAGTAGCCAAATTTGGCTACGTCCTCTTTTGGATGATTGCTAGACCACACAACCTTACACAAATGAGAAAAAACTTTACTCTAGATATTAAAAATAAAATCAGCCATAGTTTAAGATAAAAATAAAACATGTACGCTTTTATTTCAATCACTATGATAATTTAATGATTAAGTGTTTTCACCTCTTTAATTAATGTGTAGGGTTTAATTAAATTTTATTGAGCCCCTACCTACTTAAGAACTAGATTTTTTTTTTTTTCAAAATTCCAATCCGGTTCCAATTTTCAAACTAGCTTGAAAATTGACCTTGAGTTTAGTTGGCCACCCAATACTAGTCTTAACATAGAGTCTTGAGTTTGTATTGACAAGTTGATGTGCCAACATAGATTGGCCAAAGATTTCTTTAATAGTTTGTTTGTTTGTTTTTTTCTATAACTGATTTATGGTTTAATTCCCCATTTTTATTCAATTTGACTAAACTTGTAAATGTAGAAATTTTTTCAATACTTTATGAGCATATGCATTGGTTCCCAATGAAATCTACATATTAGTGTATGTTATGAAGTTGACAACAAATAAATTTGCAATTGTGAGAGTTTTGATTCTTGCAAGGAATGGCTTAACATATTTCAAAACAATAACATTTCATCACATTTTGCCTACAATAATACATTATTTGGTAAATGTCCAATTTTAGGTCATTTTGTCTATAGACTACAATAGCACATTCTTTGGCTAATCAAATGTTTAATTTTAAGTTGCTTCGAACACAACTAGGGGTCTAGTGTAAGAGCATGCATTGTCATAATTGAGATAGGTTCATGAGATTTTTCATAACATATGGTGAAGATGGTTGTGACGATATTTTCTTTTCCTATTAAAAGCTTTGCAATGCTAATCATGTTCACCATTCAATGCAAATATGGTAGGTGTTTGGCCAAGGAATAAATTGGTTGTTTTACATTAAAAATACATAAAAATAATTAAATTTGAACAATGGAGAAGGCTTGAGGCCTCTTTACACAAGAATTGAAGCCCTAACTAAGATACTTTCAAATCGCTTGAAATTAATCCAAAGGCCATACCATAAAATACATGTTTAGAGTTTGAAATATAGTGTAATGTGGAAATGGATTTAATTGAAGGTGCTTAAAATGTAAAATCATGGTTAGGTGACTCATTTTTGATAATTTGAAGTTCTACATTTTACACTAGCTAAAATTCTTACATTATAGTAGTGATCAAACTATAAATATATAATTATCCCTTATTTTTTTTATCAAAAGTATTGATACAACACCCTCTAAATATCATTGGAAATGTGATTGGTCCAAAAAGTAATGTGAAAGTTTGAATATTTCAATGTGAAATGGACTATAAATTTGATAAAAATGATGAACATCATGTCGTTAAAAAATTAAAAATATAATTCTTGTATTAGGAAAGTTTCAATGCTTCTGATTCTTAAATTCTTCATTTGATGATAGTTTATTTTTCAATTTTTATTTTGACATTACTATGATATACTTTTTGAGTGCACATCTTTCACTTTAGTTTTGTCATGACAAACTTAGTGTTATCATTTCAAAAGTTCACAAGGAGTTCATTTTTTTCTTAAAATTCATTCATTTAAAAATATTTGAATCCCATTAAAGCTTATTAGAACATGAATAATTAAAAATTTGATAATGTTGATGTTGAATATGACTTTACATTTAAAATTCATTTACAATTTATATGAATTGCAATTGTGATACTCTAAATATTGTGTTACTTGAATAATTTCAGCAACAAATTGCCCTATAATTAATTAAATTCTAAATTTTAACTTCAACACTTGGTTTTTTAATTCTGAAATTTTTGATAGGTATGGGTATATAAAATAATAAAAAATTTCTTTTCAAGGTTGTGGAATAGCTTAGTGTGTCAACACTATCTTAGACTCAATACTTGAAGGTTTGCATACTAAATAATTTTTCAAAAATTTGGCAAAAGGAAAAATAATTTAATTTTATGCCGAATTTGTTCATGTACAATGATAATGTTTTAAACTATGTTTTCACCCATATTTTAGTGAGGGCAACAAAACGTAGTTAAAATAAAAAAATTCAAAACATCCAAGTTCATAAGGAATTCAAATCCTTTGTCCAAACTCGGTGCATTGTAAGGTAAAAGCCTAGGTTGGGGAATAGAACAAGGCAATTAAGTATCTTCTATTTTTTTGGAAGATCTATTAATGCGTATAAAATGCCCTAGGCGAATACTTTAAAATAAAATTTTCCAAGTGCATAATAAATAATGCATTTGAATAGTAGATAGTTAGACAATAGATTTGAATGTAATATTTACAAATTTTTAATTTAAAAACATCAAAATAATTTATGAGACTCAAGTTGTGACCACATGTGTTAACTATAATGTTTCGTTAGAATTAAAAATGTTAGTATTGAACACTAGTTCACACCTAAAATATTAATTAACATTAAAAGATAAATGATAAATGATGTGTCATTAATTTAAAAATGGTGTTAACATCTATTGTTAACTAACATTAAATCTTTGAAAAATGTAAAATTGAGAACCAAACATTGGTGTTAACTAAAGTATCAAAAATTGACAAATTAACTCAATGTTAGCATCATCCTTGTCTACCCTATTTCTCCATGTCTTTGTTTCCCCCCCCCCACCCCCCCTCTCTCTTATTATCTTTCTTTGTCTTCATCTATTTACATTGGAACTTGAAAGAAAAGACAAACAAAACATTAAACAACACAAAACAAAATAAAGAAAGACACAAAAAAAAAGGTTAGATGACAAAAAAAAACAACATAAAATGTCAAAGAGAAGAACATGAATCTCACAAAAAGAAGAAGAAAGTGAACACAAAAAAACAAGAGAAGAAGAAAACAATAAAAAAGAAAAAAAAAAACTAAGTATGTAAACTCACAAGACAACATAACACAAATTTTGCATGGAGTTAAAATACAAGAACAAGACAAACAAAACCTAAGCAACACAATGAGAAAGAAGAAGACAAGCAAAAGAAAAGGACAAAAAGAACTACAAGACCAAAAAAAAAGCACAAAAAAGAGGAAAAGAAAACTTGAAAGAAAAGAAAAAGAGAAGAGAACCTTTGGAAATGTGAACTAGATTACAAACACAAAGATGATAACTCAATGTTATTTACCTTTGACAACTTGAAATAATAATGTTAATGAAGTTGTGGATAACTCGTATTGTTATGCTCACTTATTTCTTAACAATTTGTTGGTGTTAAGGCAATGCTAGTTGCAAGTCCTAATCACCAAGTGTGGCCACACCTTATGACATACTTATTCATTTCTTTGTGATTTCATAGCCTAATTGATTTTGCTTTAGACATAGAGACAAAGTCCTTGAGGTAGGCCCATGCAATATTGGTTAGAACTCAAAACATGAAACATTATCCATTGTGAACATAAGATTCTTTGAATTTGTCACAAATTTGCTTGCAACCCTAACCCCAAATGTGAAGTAAACTTGGACCATTATGCACTAGATTTCATTGCATTAAATGAAGCTAGTCTACATAACAGCCCAGAAAAAGAGGGTGAGTTGGAAAAAGAGGAGTACGGTAACAATACACTTTGTCCAAATGGCAGATTATGTTTGGTTTGTGAGCGGATTAGATGAGATTTCCTTTCCCTTTTAGGCCATATTTCTCGTTGCCACAATTGCAGTGTGAAACCAAATGCTGCCTCCTCCTCCTCCTCCTGCTGCTGCTGCTGCAGCACCTCAGTCTGCAGTCGTTGCCCCTCCGCGCGCGCGCGCCTTACCCAATCCTCTCTGCTGCGAGTGAGCGAGTGAGTGACTCGCGAGGGAGGGACGGAGGAGCGAGCAGTCTGTGGCAACGGTTGCAGCAAAAATAGAGGAATTTTTGGCCTGCGGAGAGAACTAGATGGCGGCGAGTATGAGGACCTCAGTGTGTTGTAGTACTAGTGGCTGTGGATTTGGAGCAATGGCATCTGTTGCCACTGATCTGATGACTTCCCGTCAATCCTCTCTCTGGTTACACCGGAACAATCTTGGTGCGTCAGGCGTAGCAGCTTGGAAGCAGTCGCATTATCTCCTTTGCAAGGTATGTATGAGGCGGGCTGTTTTTTCGCCATTAGAAGAGGTGGTGGTTGTTTGGGTGGCGGGCGGGTGAGGATCCTTCAGTCAGTAGCTCATTTTCCCTCATTTTTCTTCTTCTTCTTCTTCTTTTTGGTTCCGAGAAATTTGAGAGATGGAGAGCAAATGGGTACCTAATTGGCCTTCGAAATTCTGTGTGCGAAGAATTGCAGCAGTATCACCCTCGTGAAGCAAGCTACAGTTTTGATGCAAGTAGCAGTGAAGGTGAGGGTTGCATTGTAATATTAGGTTTCTGGCAATGGATCAGGAAGCTGCAGCGTACATACACGACCACCATATGGAATTCTGTGGGTTTTTTCTTTTTAAATTAAAAAAAGAAAAAAAAAATTCCTGTTTTGATTTTTTCTGGAGATAGGTTCAAATGTTTGAAATGTGTGACAGTTCTGAGTACTTTGGAGTTGTTTTTCAGTGCCAAAGTCCCAATTAAATGCAAAGATGAAATGTGACAGGGTGTAGGAGGAGGGAAGAAGCATCATCTCAAAGGAGCAACTGAATCTAGGACTTCTTTAAGACCATGTCTGAAAGTGGCAGCAAAAGTGTCAGATGTGGACCTGGTGACAACAACACCCTTAGAAACACCAGAGGAGGAATTAGCACAAATGTCAGATGTGGTGGACCTGGCGACAACATCATCTCCGGAGCTTGCTGATATGTCAGTGACACCAACACCCTTAGAAACACCTGAGGAATTAAGCCAAGCAACTTTGATTTGGAGAGCTGTTAAGCTCCCCATCTATAGTGCTGCCCTTGTTCCCATCACAGTGAGTGAATCCAGAATGTTTTCTTTTTGGGTTTTTGAAGGAATGGTTTTTTCTTTGAATTCCTTCCCATTTCATTTGGCCAAATGCTGCACCACAAGTGTTTAGGTTTGCACCCTGTTATTGAATTTATAAGAGAGGCTAATTTTTTTCTGGATCTGTGTTGAGAGATCAATGTCCCTGATTGTTGTTGTGTTGGGTGTTGGATAAAATTTGAAGGTGGGAGGAGCAGTGGCAAGTCTCCAATCAGGAAATTTCCATTGGGGTCGTTACTGGCTTCTTCTTGGGTCTTCTGTACTTGTGGTTGCTTGGCTTAATCTTAGGTCAGTTGGATCTTTTGATAAAAACTTTGACAACTTTTTCTCTTCTCTTCAGTGCATGTCAGGAGCTATCTACTGTGACCCATAGATATACTGTGTGGGTGGCAGACAAAGTTCTACTATGGGTCACCAACATCATTTACTCCTGTTTGAAATGTCTTTTTTTCTCTCCTACTGAAAAACAGTCTTACTTTGTGTTGTGCAGTAATGATGTTTATGACGCAGAGACAGGAGTTGACAAAGACAAAAGGGAATCAGTTGTGAATATGACAGGAAGGTACAGATGAGTTTTGGAATCTGGATCAGATCCAAGTCAATGTAGTCACTACATTGTTGGGTTCTATCAGTATTGATGTTGATTCTCTTAGCTCTATGATTAACTCTATGATATTATAAGCTTCTAAGATTTTCCATTCAATCAAGGACTGACCACGTGTTTGGTCGCATTATATATATCCTAATTCCTAAGTTTCAAACCTGTGTTTGGAATTTTGTCATCACATGCAGTCGAGAGGGTGTATTGCGAGTTGCCTATTTGTTTCTTCTTGCTGGCTTCTGTGGGCTTGTGCGGGTGGCTCAAGAAGTTGGAGATATTCGTGTTACTGCCCTTCTAACTGCTGCCATTGCGTGTGGCTATGTCTATCAGGTGGGGACATGATCTGATGGGCTGCTGGCTCTCTCTCTCTCTCAACTTATGTTTTAGTCCAAAGTCACAATCTTTAGTTCTGAGGGAATCTGAAAACCTGTTGATCTTTCAAGAACATTTTTGTGGGCCAGTTCACCTTTTCTAATACTGGCTAATTGGAAAATAACTTGTGGGCAAACAAACTGTTTTAGGTCAATATTTGTTTAACTTAAGCTTTTTAATCAAAGTCAGTCTACTCTACCCATGCTCCTTCTCCAAAGCTTTCTATCAAGGATGCAGAATGAGTCACGAGGCATTTTTGTAGCATTTTGATATTGGCACTGTGAATGCTCCCTCACTAGGGTGGTTGACTTATGTGCGTGGTGGCAGTGTCCTCCTTTCCGTCTCAGTTACAAAGGTCTAGGAGAGCCACTTTGTTTTGTCGCTTTTGGACCTTTGGCCACAACAGCCTTCTACCTTGCCCAAGCCAGGTAGGTATATCTTTACATACAATCTCTTTGTTTTTTGTTCCATGAATTCACAGGGATGTTGACATATAACAGCTTCATTGTAGTTTGATTTTCATCAGTAGAAAATATTCCAGGAGTTTTGTCATAGAAGGATAGAATGGCATAAGACACCTTAGTTTGAAATGGCCTAATTCCTGGGTTGATTGAATGTGGAGCAGTAAATTAGGGGCATTGCCAGTGACACGGACAATAATAGGAGCCAGTATTATTGTGGGCATCACAACATCCCTCATTCTCTTCTGCAGCCACTTCCATCAGGTTAAAAACTCTTGTTGTAATCCTAGAGGAGCTATGGAGTCTTGAGATTTGGGTTCTGCCCGCTTTTCCTTTTAGTGATGTTGTATGGTCCTTACAGGATGCACTTTAGCCTCTGTGGAACATTCTAAGAGTCTTTGTATCCTAGTTTCCTTAGTCAGGTTTAGGGTTTAGGGTTCCATTTGATTCTATAGGTTTTGTCTATCCTTCTCTGGAAATTTCTGTGACTTGATGAAGAGTTGTTAATCTTGTTTTGCCTTTTGATAATGGTGAAAATGGAGATTTCTTGACTCTTATGAGAGATATTCCATTTGGATTCTATAGGTAGCTAGTTTGATTTGTTATCAGGTATTTGTTATTGCGCACTCTCATGCTGGATAAGTGCAAGTTTGTGTCTGAAGCTAATTTTGTTAGTCATGGCATCTGAACAGATTGAGAGTGATCTTGCAGTGGGTAAAATGTCACCTCTGGTAATTTACTCTCCCTTTGTCAGGACTCCAAAATGTTTCATGTCAAGGAGCTCTTTCAGCTGAAAGCCTGATTTTGCAGTACTTGAAGAAGCTGGATTGATTCAATCATGGCACTTGTAAGGCCATCTATATTATTGGTGAACTGTTTTTTAGTATTATCTTGCTGTGGTTGAAACAGCCTTGAGGAAGGACCCATAGTGCAATACTGAATAAGACTGCCTTGAACTTAGGAAGAGAAATTGGAATACTCTGTTGAGGAGCTCAGGCAAGTAATGCTCCAATGTTGCATTGGGTACTGCAGGTGAGACTGGGAACGGAGAAAGGGGCGAAGGTTGTACAGGCAGCAGTGGTCACGCTGTATTCCTTAATCGTTGGCCTCAGTCTTTGCAAAGTTTTTCCCCTCTCTTGCACAGTATGTTTTTTTCCTTCCATTTTCTACACTTTTGGCATTTCTAGAAATCTGGCGTTCCTTTTCAGCTGTTTTACACTGGGATTGAAGTATGCTTTTCCTCCAAAACTTGCTCAAAATTCAAGCTAAGTGATATATCTGATATTTTTGCATTCGCTCACTCTACGGGACCCCCATATGTTAGAATCTCTATTTCCTGCTCATCTAGCTATGTCTTGGCTTTTGGACACATACAATTGGCAGTAAAGCTCTGTTTGTTTCTGATTTGTAATGCAGCTCTTTTCTGTATTGACACTGCCAATTGGGATACTTGTCATGAGATTCATCAGTGAAAATCACAAGGTTCAATTTTGCTCCCTCCTGACAGGAGAGGATTTTTTTTCCTCATCATTTGTTGATTCTGTAGCCTATGTGGTTGCAGCAATTGCTGCCTTTAGTTCTCTCGTTCTGTGAAGTTCTCATTTCTTTTGAAAATGTCTGTGAGATGGTTCCTCATTGTTTGCTAGATTGAGAAACACTGGTGCCAGCCAGAATCAACAAGAGTATGGTAATGATTCTGGAGAGTGGTTAAATGCTACATACTGATAGTCTGCACAAAAATTGTGGGATTGTGTGGTTGTCATATTTGGTTGCTGTAGAATATATTCAGTGTTGCTTGCCACTAATAAATATATCACTCAAAAACTGAAAGGTAGGTATG